>Ga0316205_10000104_pt1 | contig 191567 bp, 182 predicted proteins | sample 3monthpyrite_MG_FD_204941 | JGI IMG/M metagenome (GOLD analysis project Ga0316205, IMG submission 204941) | Microbial mat bacterial communities from mineral coupon in-situ incubated in ocean water Damariscotta River, Maine, United States -... | ecosystem: Environmental > Aquatic > Marine >... | reverse complement strand
CTTCAGGTTATGAAGTTAATTTTATAAATGGTATTGATGTTACGGGTGGGCTTACTATCAGAGGAACATCAGCTACAGCTGGAGAAACATTATACGCAACAACAAATAATGATACTCTGATTGGTGGAGCGGGCGCAGATACTCTATATAGCTATGGTGGTAATGATGTATTCAAGTTCGAAGATGTCACAGACTCTACAGCTTTATCAAGAGATTATCTTGCTGATTTTGTACAGGGTACGGATGTTATAGATTTCTCGGCAATTGCTACTATTGATGATATTACAGACGTTACGATCTCTTCATCTGGTGGATATACATATGTAGATGATAATCTGTCTGACTTCTCTGTAAAAATACTTGGAACTTTAGCCCTAACAACTACAGACTTCGTATTTGTGTAAAGAGTAAAAAATAACTAATTCTAAAGGGCAGATTATCATTGAATGATATTCTGCCCTTTTTTATTGTGTCAAATCTTTGATATTGATTATAGGTATGGAGAACAAACTTACTAATTTCTTGTTTTATAACTTTTTTAGGAATAAATTAATTCCACGCCAACAACCTAAATAACTTATTATCTGAGCCAAAAAATATGAATTTAAAGAAAAAATTAACGGCACTATTTATTGCAGCATTGTTAATTCCTAGTATCTTAAATGCTGAGGATACTTTTTCTAATAGTTCAATAATATGCAAAGAAAAATATGACTCAGCTAAAATAAATAAAATATTCAATGATTTTATAAAATATTGTACTTATCGCTACGATCACGGTGATAACTTGGCAGGATTCTGGTTAGGTATTTATTATATGGAGCAAACAGATAATCTAGATAAAGCATTCAGTTATTTCAGAGAAGTCATTGATAAAGGCCATATAAAGAAATTGGAAGAAAATTTTTATATACGCGCTAAAAATTTCTTTTCTGACCAAAATTATAAATCTGCATTTAACTATGCATACATAAGTAATAAGCTTGGTAATAAACCTGTAAAAACCCTATTGGCTGAACTATATCATAAGGGACGAGGAACAACCAAAAACCTAGATAAGGCAATAAAACTTTACAATGATATATTAGAAGATGGTAGTAATCCTTATAAAGATTATGCCAAATTTATGCTTACAGCTATTAAACAAAACAGCACCGAATATAGAACAAACAAAATAAAAAAGAAGATTGCATCGTCTACATCAGAATGTGGCAGAAGATTCTTTGGTCAACAATTAGAGATAAGGGATGATAAAAAAATAGCAAAAATAATAGAATTATGTGCGCTAGAAGCTTTATTTAGTAACCCGCAAGCCTCATACTTAATAGGAAGCTTACATATTAATGGATTCCCAAACATTCTAGATAAGAATATAAAAGAAGGTATGGAATATCTACAAAAATCTGCAGAATATGGATATTCAGATGCAGCATTTGATTTAGCCAATCTTATCTTTGCATATAATTCTGCAAAGGATTTCTCAGCAGTTGAAGCAACTAGATTATATAAAATTGCTGCAGATAGTGGTAACCCTGATGCTAAAGAAAAATATCAAGAATTTAAAAAACAATTAATAAAACAAGTTAATGATATTATTAAAAATAAAAACAATACGGTAAATGAAAAACATTTTCTAGCTAGTATTTATAAATCTAACTTGTTTGATCACAACAGGCAAAAACAATCCGTTGATATATATAGAGAGCTATCTGAGAACGGAGATGCGGAGGCTGCGGATATTTTATCATCAATGTATTATTCAGGAGATATAGTAGAGAAAGATTATGATAAATTTCTCTATTGGAAAAATAAAGCTGCTAACTCAGGAAGTGAAAGTGCCAAGAAACATGCCGTAATAATGTATTTGTTAGGATATAATAAGAACAAAATGTTTTATGATCTTTCACCTATATTAGATGAGATAATCGTAAACGATCCACAAATTGGTAATATGCTAGCTTTTTTAGCATATTACATGGGCAAAGGAGTAAAAAAAGATTCTAATAAAGCATATAATTATTTATTAGAAGCAAGTCATCTCAATGCTCCTGACTCAAAAGAATTACTAGAAGCATATGATAAAAATGATTTTAAACAAAATGAAGTTGGATGTTCCGGATTTCTAGATTCATTACTGGAACCGATAAGTTTAATAAATAGTTGTCTACCTAGTGCAAAAAAAGGAAACATAAAAGCTCAAATTAAACTTGCATTCTACTATAACAAACTTAGAAATTATAAAGAATCTTTTGAATGGACTCAGAAAGCTGCAAAACAAGGTAATCTTTCGGCTGGTTTTTCATTGGCTATTAAATATCTGTCTGGAGAAGGAGTAAAAAGAGATAATAATAAAGGTCTGGATTTAATCAGAAAAGCAGCAACTGACAATTATCCACCGGCACAATATATGCTTGCTACATTCTATAAGGTTGGTTTCTTGCTTAAAGAAAATAGAGATAAAGCTATCGAATGGTATAAATTAGCGGCAAAACAAGGTAATCAGGAAGCAATAGATGTTCTCGCCAATATAAAATGATGTGTAAACTTACGGCCTTTCTGATATGACAGATAACCATTTTTTAGTATCAGCCATATCTATCTTTAATATTGAGTGTTACAGGAAATATTGTATATTAGATTTGCTTACTCAAAAGAGTAAGTGATTTAAACCTTTTAATGGAGGTAAAGATGAAAATCTTTCCATTAAAAAGTTTTAGAACTATTGTTACTCTTAAATTTAAGAGCGTTTCTGTTTCGATGACTGTCGAGATTGAAGCTAAATAGTTTTTAAAATTTCTAGGGTGATTAAGTTTGACGACAACATCACCCTAGTTTTTTCTTAAACCTTTATACTTCTAAAATATCACATATTTAGAAATCGGCAAGTAAATAATATTAACTATCTGTTTTAACAGGCAATCTTTTTATTAAATTCATTCATAAATGCTCTGCTTGCTAGGCGCATATTTAAGTAGATATCATCATTGTTAGTATGTAGATGAATATTCTCAAAATCCATATGACGTTCTCCATCAATCTTATATGCTTCACCATTATCTTTATATTGGGTTCAATCCCATAAAGGTACCTAACGCGACATAGGATAATCGCTAATCTCTTATTGAAGAAGCATTATTATATTGACAATAGTACATACATTATGTGCATACTATATGTGTACTTTGAATGGGATAAAAAAAAGAATATTAATAATTTTACTAAACATGGTATTAGCTTTGATACAGCTAAACTAATTTTTGATAATAAATATTATACATTATCTGTTAACCAAAATAATGAAGATAGATTTATATCTATTGGAACAGTAGACGATAAAATAATTATTATTACAGTTATCCCTACAGATAGAAACGGTTCATGGAGAATTATTTCAGCCAGACCAGCATCAAAAAGATAGAGGGCTTTATATAATTAAAAAACATAAGAAAGAATTAACAAAAAAAGAATTAAAAAACATTAAAGATGAAGATATAAACTTTACAGATATACCGGAACTAGATGATAATTTTTGGAAAAATTGTGTATTAATTGAACCAGAAGAAACACAAAAAATCAGTCTCAGAGTTAAAGAGTCAGTTTTAGACTATTTTAAGGAATCTGGGAAAGGATATCAAACAAGGATTAACCAAGTATTAGAAAGCTACGTAGCAGCACACGAAAAACAGAAACGCCCTTAATTTAAGAGCTTTTCCGTTTCAGCTAGCGTGGAAATCGAAGTAAATAATTAGTCTTTAAAATTTCTGAGGTGATACGGTCTACAAACTAATATCACCCTAGTTTTGTCTTAAACCTTTATACTTCTAAACTACCATATATTTTCTAATCAGCAATTCGGGATATATTCAATCTAAATAAAAACAAAGTTATAGCATCAATTAAGGATATCTAATTTTTTGCAACAGAGCCATAATGTTGATATGAACAAAAAACCTCAAAGAACTACAGAAGAGCTGTTACGAAGCATAGAGACAGATAAACAAAATCAGTTAACTAAGGTTTTCTGCTGTGTTCTGTCCTGTTTATTCATATTTATCTGCGGAGAGAATGTAATGGCAAAAGAAAACAGTTGTAAAGGATATAATATAAATATGAAGGGTGATATTCTTTTTATTCCTAAGAAATATTATCCATCTTTCTTGCTAAAAGGCAAGCAGGTAGTAGCAAAATGTTCAAAAGAAGGACAAGGTACAATAGAGGTCGATGAAATCAGTTTAAAGCCATATAGGTGGCTAAAATATGATGAGAAGGAAGACGGATTGAAGATGTTCACATGGGATAACACCATGATAAGCAGAAAAACAGCAAGAAATTACCAAGACGGTCTTGTGATTAGAATTGCATCTCACAAGAATGATCCCAGATTACCAAAATGGAAAAATTTAATTTTAGCAGATGGTATTGGAACTTTGTGGGAAGAGCTGCCTTCTTATAAGTCATTTCCCAAAGAGAATAATCTATACATCCTTAACAGACCTAATGAGGGGGTAAAAAGATATGATAATGCTTCCTATTACTTTTTAGATGAAAAGGAATTCAGTGACATTTATGGAGATAATAGAATCACTTTTTCTTATGGCAGAAAACCATTTATAAACTCATTGCGGATAGATATGGGGACAACTTCAGGTATGAATGGTTATATTTTTGACTATATAGGAATTTATGTTGGTGGACATAGTAGTTATATGCCACCAGAGAATTGGATTACTTTACTACACGAACTTAAAGATATTAAAATAACTACTGAAAAAATAGAGGAATAATGACATTTACATATAGCGACAAACCTAATCAATTAGCTAATTTAAAGGAATTAACTGAACTAGCAACAACAGAAACAGATTTTAACTGCCATAAAGATTGCATAGAGATATTGTAGATAGTAGTCATACAAATAAAAATAACTAAACTGAACGAAGTTCATCAGAGTGGTAGTAAGATAGAAAGAGGAAAAATGGAAGATATAGAATGGAAGAAATAATATACGAATAAAAAGCGATAATTATAGAATGGTTGGATTGAAGGTGGCGTTATGGGTAAAGAAATAAAAAAGACAGTGGGGAATAAAAAAGCGATAATTATTCTAGCGGTTATAGCATTTCTGACAGCAGCGGGATATTTCGGTTACGAATATTATAAGCAGCAACAAGCTCAGGAAATAATAGCTTACTATAACAATATCGATAACTTCAAAGAATTTGCCGTTGAAGGTGCGGACGAATTTAAATTAGAAAATTATCACGTATCACCACCAGATTATAATGATACTGAAAAAATTAGAGAAAAACTAAAAGAAGATTTATTAAAATTACATCCTATAGGAAGTGATTATAGAGCGCTTATTTATACACTTCTGAAAAAAGGTGGAGTAAGAGTATATAGCGCTAGCAAGGATGGTAGCCACTATATTAAATTTGGAAATAAATATGTTTATAGAAAGATTAATAAAAATAAAATTACTTATCAGATATACAAAAAAATAAAAAAGTTAAAAGACTATAAATGGCATGTATATTGGGGAACTATTTTATATGATAAAAACAATAAAGTAGTTTCATCTTTTGCATTTATTAATGCAGGAAAAACAAGAGACTCAGCATCAGGCACAATGTATTAATTAACTATAGGATTATTAAAATGACAATAAGCTTAGGAGAACAAGAACTAGTAGATTCACTTGCTAGGAAATGGAAATGGGCAGCTTCAACAGTGGAATATACTTTATAGGAAGCAGACATGATAAAGATAATAATAATTTTTATTGTTTTAGTAGTTATAGCAATAGCACCAGATCCTAAAACAAGAAATATCATAGTCGACTATATTGGTAACTTTATCTATGAACTTAAGTTACAAGGAATGTACAAAACATATATGAAGGAACATCCCGAGCCATGTGATAATGTATTTATAGCTTATGAGGCTGCGAAGAAAAGTTTCTTGGAGGATATCTACTATAGCGAACAATGGAAAGGGCCAAATTTCATAAAACCTGAATTTTATAGTAAGCACGTAGAAATTTTAGATCCAGAGAATACAAAGAGCATTAATTACAAAAAAAATCCGAATTGCAAATTTATGTTTATGATTGCTTATAGTAATAGTGATTATGATAACATAAATGGTGGGCAATTTGAAATGCACATTCAATACAAAAATAATAAATGGAATACTAAATACTATAAGCCAATATCTTATACACAATTTAAATCAATAATAAAGGAATGGACGAATGACAAGTAAATATATAATATTTCATATTTTTATATTAAACAGACTCTAACATAAATTTTATTAAAGATATTGTAACTGAAATAGTTATTGGAATTGTAATATTATCATCTATTTTCAGTGTCTTAGAATATAATTCGGCAATTGCTGAGGTGAATGCTGCCACTATACCAGCTATCAAAAATGAATTACTCAATTCCAAAGCTGATGATATATATATAACTATACATATTGCAGAAATTATAAAGGATATTGTTCCTTCATAAGATTTAGTATGTAATTTATGTTTACCCCATTTCCTACCAATTAATGCAGCACATGTATCCGATATTATTAATATGGAAATAGCCGTTATAGCTGTTTCTTTTGAGAAGAAATAAATACAAAAAACAGATGAAATTAATAATGTAGATGCTCCAGATAATGAAAATTTCTTTTTCTTTAACTCATGTTCTCTTAAAATAGATGAGAAGAATAATAAATATAATTTATTAAGAACAGGTATATATTCTCTGAAAGCTTCAACAGATAAAACAATTAGGCAATATGGAATTAGTAAAGTCAGGATAGTTTCTTTGTCATATATATAATAAATGATTGGTATTATTAGCGATGAAAGATGGATTAGCTTGCGTTGTAACTCATCTTTATAACTAATCTGGGGCATGAACTATATAAGACCCTATAGATGCTCTACGAGGCTAACAATAAGCCCTATTAAGCCACCAAAGACACCTCCCCATACAACAAGCCACCCTAGATGCTTACGAATCATCTCCTGTATAATATTTTTAACTTTTTCAGGGGTAAGCTCTTCCATTCTGCTATCGATGATTTCTTCAACCTGCTTTATTAAGTCCTTAGTAAAATCTTCATCTGTACCTTTACCTGAAGCTAATTCAGAAATTATATCCTTAAGTTTTACGGTAATCGGCTCTTTTAATGGTGTTAGAGCTTCTCTTCCGCCCATCATTCCTAACATTGGCCCCATTTGAGACCCTTCTATTGCATCGACTATTCCATTGAAAACACGATCGAAATCAACTTTGGAACTGATAGCAGAACTAGCATCTTCGCTATTTTTCTTGAAAAATCTCTCTATATGCTCATGAGTAAAGAATTCTTGTATAATCAGATGTTTTATACCGAGTTTAAATTCTTCAAAACGACTCGGAATAACGCCAGAGCCATATAAAAATGGTATTTTCTCAAATAACATATGGACTGCCAGCCAGTTGGTAATCCCTCCTGAAAGAGCAAAAAGACCGGTCATTAAGATTATTTCACTATGAACAGGTGAGAAATATCCGCCAATCGTAACTATTAAAGCAATAAAGTTTGTTATAAAGCTCTTATTCATACAGATTCCCAAAGATTATTTTATATTTACAATCTTTATCTATAAGACTTGTAAAATTCAAGCATTTTCAGGGAATTATAATATTTTTTTTAGAGATGGTAGTAATGGTATATTTGCTTCCAAAAGTTTGTAGTTGGAAATATCATCGTAGGATACCCATTCTATTTTTTGTCCTTCGGCAGCAAATACGTCATCCTTTGAAATTATCGAAGTATAAATAAATACAATTATGTTATATTTCTCGTCATTACTATTTGTTCTTATTTCTGAAATGAAACTGAATTTAGTAAGATCTTTTAATTCAACACCAACTTCTTCTTTTGCTTCTCTAATTGCACATTGCTCAGGAGTTTCATTTCCTTCTATCTTACCACCGGGGAATTCCCAATAGCCAGCATATATTTGATCTTCTCGTCTTTCGGAAATTAAAATTTCTTTAGTTTCTTCATCAATTAATATTACAGCAGAGGCAAGGGTCTTATTCATCAGATTTTTTTCTAAAGTAATTTGTTTATCAGTAGGTGTCATATTTCCTTATTTTAATATGAATATTCATTCAACAATAGGAACTGTGGCAGGAGGAATTACTACAGGATTTGCCAACTTTCCATCTATTACATATTCCTCGCACCCTATCATTAATTTATCAAGCATTTTCTTCATTACGGGCTTCATAATTATTGCCATAATGGCTCCTAAAGGGCCGAATTTAGGTACGAAATTCATAACCAAAGTGAATTTTGTGCCTTCTTTTTCTTCTTTAAGATACATATCAGCCCATGCGCTTTTAAAGGGCATAGTTCCATCATAAATATTAAGTCTCATACTTTTATTTGGCTTATAATCGATAATTCTTTCACGAACCCAATTCTTTCCGTCTTTCATATCACATTGTCTACTACAACCCATCCCTTTATTGTTTTCACTATCTCCTGTTATATAAGACCTTTTTAAATTGGGATTAAATTTATATATGCCACCAAAATCATCTAATGCTTCCCAAACTCTATGAACTGGGGCTTTTATTACTCTTGATACAATTATCTTTGCCATTGGTTTCCCTCTTGTCTTTAATTCATAATGTATGATACTACGCGGCCATAGGTGGTTCGTTATATTTTATAAATGATACATCCGCTCCTTGGTCACGCAGAGGTATTAATGATTGATATTCATCAGATTTATACCATTTATTTAGTGAGTTCATGTCGGGGAATTTTAATATTGCAACCATATCATGATCCGCTGAATTTCCTGCTAAAACTCCATCAAATTTACCCTTTATAACAATCTCTCCACCATATTGTGTTAATGTTGAAGAAGCCTGTTGGCCATATTCCTGAAATTTATCTATATTTTTAATTTTGACGTTTGCTATGAAAAATGCACTCATTATATATTCCTTAATTTGATTAAAAACTCTATTGAAAGAAAGTATAATGCTGTGTTACCATAAATAAAAATAATTTTTTCTTAATAAAATGGAAAGAAATTCTTATGGACCTTAATAAGCTTAGAACTTTTACTGTTGTTGCAGAAATAGGAAATATTACTAAAGCTGCCAAGAAGCTCTATCGTACCCAACCAGCTATTAGCAATCAATTAAAAGATCTGGAAGAGGATACAAAGTTATCACTTTTTGAACGTAAGAACTCAAGAATTTATCTTACGAAGGAAGGGCAACAACTTTATGAATTTGCTAAGCAGAGAATTCTTGAATTAGATGATATGGTCACAAGTTTGCATAATAATTGTGATAATATTGAAGGGGTGGTAAGATTGGGAGTCCAAAGAGAAATATGTCAATATTTAGTACCTAATATAGTATCTGATTTTCGTGTATTATATCCAAATGTACAATTTCAGATAAAGCTGCATGATAATAACAGATTAGAAGAATCACTATTGAATAATGAGGTTGATACTGCATTAACTATAACTTATAAGCAGCGTGATTTCTTTGAGATTACCCCCTATATTACTTTTGAAAGAGATATGATTGCATCCCCAGCATATTTAAAGAAATTTCCTGCCATAAACAGATTTGAGGATATACTGAATCTTGAATATATAGGTTTTAATTCACGCCTTCCAGATTTTAAATACTGGCTAAAAAAGAATGGTAAAGATGACATGTGTTCTGAGATAGAAAAAATGGCAACTTCTGTAATTGTAAAAGATCTGGATACTATACATGAATTGATACGTAAAGACATAGGAATAGCTTTGTGCGATAGAATAATACTTAAAGATGATCTTGAGTCAGGTAAATTAGTTAGGTTAATACCATACTCAGTTCCAATGTATTTGACTGTTGATATTTCACGTAGAAAAGTTAGAACACCAAATTTATTGCAGGATATTTTCTTCGATTTTCTAAAGAAAGATGCACAATATTATTGCTGACCTAACTTCTGTAATCTACATTTATTCTTATATATTCATATGTTAGATCCATTGTCCAAACGGTTGCTTGCCCTGTTCCAATACCAACATCAACCTTTATAGATATTTCGCTATTTTTCATATATTGAGCAGTTTGTTCTTCATCATAATTAGGATGTACATGAGAATTTTCGGCAATTAAATTATCTCCAATCCATATTTGAGTAAGTTTCTGATCTATTTTTTCTCCAGATTTACCAATTGCCATAGTGATTCTTCCCCAGTTCGGGTCTTCCCCTGCGACGGCACATTTTACAAGTGGAGAATTTGCGATAGATTTACCTATCTTTCTAGCGGCATTATTGGATTCAGCTCCTGAAATATCTATGGTGATGAATTTTGTTATCCCTTCACCATCACGAGCCACCATTTTGGCCATTTCAATATTTATTTCTTTAAGCTTTTCTTTGAAATCAAACCATGCAGGGTCATTTATTCCTGTAACATCCCAGTGTTCTTTTTTGCCAGTTGCGAAAAATAGAACTGTATCACTTGTTGAAGTGTCACTATCGACTGTCATGGAATTATATGAAATTTCAACATCTTCATTAAGCCATTTTTGCATGATTTCTGCTGGAATATTTGCGTCTGTCACTATATAGCCTAACATTGTTGCCATATCTGGCTCTATCATTCCCGAGCCTTTGATAAAGCCGTTAATCGTAACCTGCTCTGCACCAATATAGGCTGTTCTTGTTATACCTTTGTGGAAAGTGTCTGTAGTTAAAATTGCTTTCGCAGCTTTGCTCCACATATCAGATGATGAAGATAAAGAGTTTTTTAGGTCATTTATATTCTCAATGATTTTTTCTGTTTCTAATGGCTCTCCAATAACTCCAGTAGAAGATACATATACTTCTTCTTCATCGCAGCCCAATGTTTCAGCTACTGCCCTTGCAGTTTTCTCCACATCATTATAGCCATCACTGCCCGTAAATACATTTGCTACTCCTGCATTTACTATCAATGCTCTTGCTATGCCATTAGGAAGGATTTTTTTACACCATTTGATAGGCTCACCAGGCATTTTATTTTTAGTAAAAACACCTGCTACATTAGTGCCTTCACAAAATTCCATAAGCATTAGGTCATCTCTATTTTTATATCTCATACCTGTTTCAACAGTAGATATTTTTACGCCATCAATTTGTGGCATATCAGGAAATGGAACTAAAAATGGTGATATATGTTCGTTCATAATTATAATGGGATTGGTTTGTGGATTAATAATTAACTTTCTTCAGAACTTCTTTAGGAAGTTTGAATTTTACATTTTCTTCTTTGCCATCAAAATTGATAACTTTTTCAATATCAAAATTGCTTTTTAAATATTCGATAACTTCCTCAACCAAGATTTCAGGAGCAGAAGCTCCCGCTGTGATTCCAATACTCTCTACATCATCAAACCAGCTATTATCAATATGTGAGGCATCATTTATTAGAAAGGATTTTGTGTTTTCCTCTTCTCCAAGATCTCTAAGCCTATTGGAATTAGAGCTATTCTGCGCCCCAACAACCAGTAAGATATCTATATGATCAACTATGTCTGAAATAGCATCTTGCCTATTTTGTGTTGCGTAACAGATATCCTTTAATTCAGGACCTTCTATATGAGGAAAACGTTTTTTTAAGGCTGAAATGATATTTTTAGTGTCGTTAACACTTAATGTTGTTTGAGTTACATAGGTAAGTTTATTTTCATCTTTAACATTAATAGACTCTACTTCTTCTTCAGATGAAACCAAAATAACACCATTTTGGACGCGACCAGATGTTCCCTCGACTTCAGGGTGTCCTTCATGACCAATTAATATTACCTCATTACCCTTTTTATCTTGCTTGATGGCAGATATATGGACTTTTTTTACTAATGGACAAGTTGCATCTATAAAAGGTAGATTACGGTCTTTTGCATTTTGTTCGACTTTTTCCGATACTCCATGTGCTGAAAATATAGTAATTGCTCCATCAGGAATTTCATCTATTTCTTTTACGAAAATCGCTCCTTTATTTCTTAAACTATCAACAACATATTTATTATGAACTATTTCATGACGTACATATACGGGCTTGCCATAAAGCTTAAGTGCTTTATCTACAATTGTTATAGCTCTGTCTACTCCTGCGCAGAACCCTCTTGGTTGAGCCAATAATATTTTCATTTATGTATATCTCTCTTTATTCACTATATTGTTAGTAATATTTTATAGTAATGATTGTAATAAAAATTTAAAGCTAAATGATTTTAAAATAGTAATAGCTATAAAGTAAACCATAAGAAAGACAAGTAGTTAAGAAAACCATATTTTTAATTGGAACATATTTTCGTTCCTCATCATCCCACATTTTCTCGATATCTTTTCTTCTCTGATCCCAACCTATATATACAAATAAAACCATAAAGTAATATACACCAGTATTTAAAACTACATCGCTATCTGTATTTGTCATGACTTCACCAACAGCAAAAAATAATATAGATAACACTATTATAGATAATAGAATTGCTACAAAGCAGGAAAAGAAATATTGATATAGATAATATATAAAAGGTGTTTCCTTAGGTTTTAGCCATTTGTATGTCAATATAGATTCTATTAGTCCCATAAGAACTGATGCCGTTAATGGTACTGTTAGAACAGCAAATTCCATAAAATCAGGATCCATAAGGAGAACGCTGTTAAAAGCGTAAGCCTGCTCATAGCTAAATGTAATTAATATTAGGACAAAAAATATAATCTTTCTAAAAATTTTACTGATATTATGCATATTCTCTTGGATTCTTTATAATTTTTATGTTTTAAAAGGACTATAATATATCACATTTATTATGGCTATATATTATATTTTTTTAAAAAGTTAATTCTTTATGTTGCCAGTAGTAGATTGCTATGTTAGATAGCACCTGTAAGGGTTATTAGTACCATTAAAGAATTTAGTATGAAATATTAAATTATTTCTTTAAATGAGTTGAAAAAAATAGGAAATTCTGTTGTCTATGTCGATAAGTCGCACAGAAATAGTACGATTAAGTAAAAAATATGCTAATGCATTATACGATCTTGCTAATGAAGAAAAAAAAATAAAGAAAGTCTCTGAAGGCATTAAATCCATATCTGATGCAATAAATGGCTCTGACGAACTAAAATCAGTTATATCAAGCCCCGTTGTTCTTAAAGATGATTTAAACTCAGTTATGAATGAGATTTGTAAAAAATTAAAAACGGACAAACTCGTTGGTGGTTTTTGCAATACTCTGATTGAAAATAATCGTATGAATATTTTTTGCCAGATTGCAGATGAGTTTGAAGGTATAATATCTCATGCAAATGGTGAAGTTAAGGTTAAAGTAGTTTCTGCTAAGAAAATATCACAGGCTGAAATTGACAAAATATCAAAGTCTATTAAAGGCGCAATTGATAAAAAACCAATTATTACATCAATAGTTGATGATGAAATCATTGGTGGATTAATAGTAAACATTGGATCAAAAATGATAGATGCTTCAGTTAAAGGGCGTCTGGATAAAATGCATACGAGTTTAAAAAAATACAGTTTATAATTAAAGATTAGAGGAAATATATTATGGAAATTCGTGCTTCGGAAATTTCAGATATTCTAAAAAAGCAAATCGCTAATTTCTCAACAGATTCAGACTTGGCTGAAATTGGTCATGTTATCTCTGTTGGTGATGGTATCGCAACTATATATGGTCTTGACGATGTTCAGGCTGGTGAGTTAGTAGAATTCCCTGATGGAACAGTTGGAATGGCTCTTAACTTGGAAGAAGATAATGTTGGTGTAGTACTCTTCGGTAGTGAAAGAGGTATACAAGAAGGAGCAACAGTAAAAAGAACAGGTACTATTGTTGATGTTCCTGTTGGTAAAGAATTACTTGGTCGTGTAGTTGATGCATTAGGAAATCCACTAGATGGAAAAGGTCCTATTAAAACAAAGAAACGTGCCCGTATCGAAACAAAAGCACCTGGAATTATCGCTCGTAAGTCAGTTCATGAGCCAGTACAAACAGGAATTAAAGCTATTGATAGTTTGATCCCGATCGGTAGAGGGCAACGTGAGCTTATCATTGGTGATCGTCAAACAGGCAAAACTGCTGTGGCAATTGATACTATCCTTAATCAGAAATCTATTAATGAAAGTGACGATGAAAGCAAAAAATTATATTGTATATATGTTTGTATCGGACAAAAACGTTCAACTGTTGCTCAAATAGTTAAAAAACTAGAGTCAGAAGGTGCGTTGGAATATTCAATAATTGTTGTGGCTTCTGCTTCCGAAGCAGCTCCATTACAATTTCTTGCTCCATATACTGGTTGTGCAATGGGTGAGTATTTCCGTGATAACTCTATGCATGGTCTGATAGTTTATGATGATCTTTCCAAACATGCTGTTGCTTATCGTCAGATGTCACTTCTTCTTCGTCGTCCTCCTGGTCGTGAAGCTTATCCTGGTGATGTATTCTATGTACATTCTCGTTTGCTTGAGCGTGCATCGAAAGTATCTGATGATCTAGGTGCTGGTTCTTTAACTGCACTTCCTATCATCGAAACACAAGGTGGTGACGTATCTGCATATATTCCTACAAATGTAATATCTATTACTGATGGGCAAATCTTCCTTGAAACAGATTTATTCTATAAAGGTATTCGTCCAGCTGTGAATGTTGGTCTTTCAGTATCTCGTGTGGGTTCTGCAGCGCAAATTAAAGCTGTGAAACAAGTAGCAGGAACAATTAAACTGGAACTTGCTCAGTACAGAGAAATGGAAGCTTTCGCACAATTCGGATCTGATCTTGATGCCGCAACACAAGCGTTACTTGCTCGTGGTTCAAGACTTGTTGAACTTTTAAAACAACCACAATATTCTCCTTTGAAAGTTGAAGAACAAGTAGTTGTGATATTTGCTGGTGTTAAAGGTTATCTTGATAGAATTCCAAAAGATGATGTACAAAAATTTGAAGCTGAACTTTTAAGTTTTATCAGATTAAAACATCAAAATCTTCTGGATGTAATAGTTAATGATCAGAAAATTTCTGATGCTATTGAGAAAAAACTTCATGAGATTATCGAAAAATTTGTTAATTCTTTCCTTAAGAATTAGAAATACAAATATTTAGATAATAAAGGCTAAACTGTAAGCTAGAGAATAAAAATGGCAAACCTTAAAGAACTAAAGATAAGAATAGCAAGTGTTAAATCTACACAGAAGATAACAAAGGCTATGCAAATGGTTGCTGCTAGTAAGCTAAGAAAAGCACAAGAACGTGCTGAAGCTGTAAGACCATATACCGATAAAATGGAAAAAATGCTTAGTGAATTATCTGCAGGTGTTCCTCTTGATAATGCACCGAAGCTTCTTTCTGGACATATTGATGAAAATGGAAAAGCAAAAAACGACAATATATTATTCATTGTTGCTACAGCTGACAGAGGACTTTGTGGTGGTTTTAATTCTTCAATTGTAAAAGAAGCAAAAGAACAGATCGATATTTTGAAACGCCAAGGTAAGAATGTTAAGCTAATTACTATCGGTAAAAAAGGTCTTGAGCAGTTAACTTCTGTATATGGTAACTTGATTTTACATAGTTTTGATACAACAGGCAAAAAACAGCCTGAATTTGCTGAATCTGAATCTGCAGCTGAGAAAGTTATTGAGCTATTTGATGGTGAAGAAATTGATGTATGTAAAGTTATTTACAGCAAATTTGTTAGTCCACTTGAACAAACTGTTACGGTTCAACAGCTAATTCCATTGGAAAGCGAAGATACAACTACCAAATCAGACAAAACACCATCTGCAAATGCAGTATTCGAATATGAGCCAAATGAAGAAACAGTATTATCTACATTATTACCTCACAATATAGCTGTACAAATCTATAGAGGGTTACTTGAAAATGCTGCTAGTGAACAAGGTGCAAGAATGACCGCGATGGATAATGCTACAAGAAATGCTGGTGATATGATAGATAGCCTGACTCTTGTATATAACAGATCTCGTCAAGCTGCTATTACAACAGAACTTACTGAAATTGTTGCAGGTGCTGAGGCGGTTTAGTAAAATATGGAAAGATCCGAATATCAATTTTTAGAAAGTCAGGAAAACAAACATTGGTGGTTTGTTGGAAGACGTATAATTTTGAATAAAATGCTAAAAAAATTGGTTGGACAGAAATCTGCAAATGAAAATGATGAGAAATTACAAATTCTCGAGATTGGTTGTGGTACTGGTGGTAATCTTGAAATGCTTTCTAAATATGGTGATGTACATGCTATAGAAATGGATGAGAACGCATATAATATAGCTAAAGGCAAAAATCTGGCTTCAGATATCAAAATGGGTTATTTACCTGATAATACAGGGCTAGAAGAAAACCAGTTTGATTTAATAGTCATGTTTGATGTTTTAGAACATATTGATGAAGATATAGAATCACTTAAATCTTTGAATAAATTTCTTAAGACTGAAGGGAATATTTTCATTACTGTTCCAGCCTTTAAGTTTTTATGGTCAAAACATGATGAAATTGCACATCATAAGCGTAGATATATAAAGAAAGAACTTATAGATTCTTTAAAGCAGGCTGGATTTGAAGTTAAATATATAAGCTATTTTAATTTCTGGCTATTCCCACTTGCTGCTATTGTGAGAACTATATACAAAAGTTTTTCTGGTAGTAAAAATATAAACGAAGATGGCAATACTCCTGGTCAAAAAAAGCCTATAGGTTTTATAAATAAAACACTTACGTTAATATTCGCAAGTGAGAAATATTTTATTGGCAAAATATCATTCCCGTTTGGGCTTTCATTAATGGCAACTGCGAATAAAAGATGATTGGAAAAAGAATAATTAATCGGGACGGCGCATGGACAATCTAAATAATAATGATTATGTCTTGAAAATTTGGTGGGCAACTTTCTGGAGAACAGTTGTTGTATTAATGGCTATTGGCGTAGTGCTTGGTATAATTATTGCTGTAAGCAAGATAGCGCCTGAGAAAGCAAGAATTTTGGAGCAAACTGTTACGGCTATTGGTACATTTATTGCATCATATTTTATTATTAAAGGGGTATTTATAGGTAAAAAGGTTTTTAATACTTCAGATGGTAGGAATTTTATAGTTACGGCAAGTAGTAATAATTATTACGGATGGAAGAGTGATCGTGTTCTTAGGTTCTGGTGGGTAACCATGTGGATACAAATTGTAATAAATATACCAATAAATATTGCGTTGAGTTTTGTCCCGGGTGGAGGGATTATTTACTTGCCTATAGCGATCTTTGTTGCGTATTTTGCTTTTCGAATAGCAATGAATAAGAATTATAAAGGGTTCTCAGTTAGCTTGGAACTGGTGAATTCAGAGAATAAAACTAATTAAGTAAGAAATTTTAATTGAAAAGACTAAGTAGAGGAAAATATTATGGCTACAAAAAAAGTAGAAAAAATTAAAAAAGAGGCAGTGGGTAAGATAACTAAAATTATCTCCGCTGTTGTCGATGTTAAGTTTCCTGAAGGCCAGGTTCCAAAGATATTAAACGCTTTGGAATGTGATAATAATGGAAATAAACTTGTTCTTGAAGTTGCTCAGCATTTAGGTGAGAATTCAGTTCGTGCTATTGCAATGGATAGCACAGATGGTCTTGTGCGTGGTACAGAAGTTTCTGATACTGGTGATGCTATTCAGGTTCCTGTAGGAGAAAATGTTCTTGGACGTATCATGGATGTTACCGGTAAAGCAATTGATGAAAAGGATGAAGTTAAATCAAAAGCCAAATGGTCTATCCACAGAGATGCACCTGAATTTATAAATCAGGCTACTGATACTGAGATTCTTGTTACAGGTATTAAAGTTATCGATCTTTTAGCTCCTTACTCAAAGGGTGGTAAAATTGGTCTATTTGGTGGTGCTGGTGTTGGTAAAACAGTACTTATCATGGAGCTTATAAACAATATTGCTAAAGCTCATGGTGGTGTATCAGTATTTGCTGGTGTTGGTGAGCGTACTCGTGAGGGTAACGATCTTTACCACGAAATGATAGATTCTGGAGTTATCAATCTTGATGATCCTAAGAAGTCTAAAGTGGCACTTGTTTATGGACAAATGAATGAGCCTCCAGGAGCGCGTGCCAGGGTTGCTCTTACTGGTCTTACTCAAGCGGAATATTTCCGTGATGAAGAAGGACAAGATGTATTATTCTTCGTAGATAATATATTCCGTTTCACACAGGCTGGATCTGAAGTATCGGCTCTACTTGGTCGTATTCCTTCAGCGGTAGGTTATCAGCCTACTCTTGCTACGGAAATGGGGCAATTACAAGAGAGAATTACTTCTACACATAAAGGTTCAATTACGTCTGTACAGGCTATTTATGTACCAGCGGATGATTTAACAGATCCTGCTCCTGCTACATCTTTTGCCCATTTGGATGCGACAACTGTACTTAACCGTTCTATCGCAGAACTTGGTATTTATCCAGCTGTTGATCCTCTTGATTCTACAAGCCGTGTTCTTGACCCTGCTGTTGTTGGTGAAGATCATTATACAATAGCTCGTGAAGTACAACGTATACTTCAAACTTATAAATCTCTACAGGATATCATTGCGATTCTTGGTATGGATGAATTAACTGAAGAAGATAAATTAACAGTATCTCGTGCTCGTAAGATTCAACGTTTCTTATCTCAACCTTTCCATGTTGCAGAAATCTTTACTGGTTCACCAGGAGTTCTTGTTGGATTACAAGATACAATTGATGGATTTAAAGGAATTTGTTCAGGCGAATTTGATGATCTTCCTGAGTCTGCTTTCTACATGGTTGGAACTATGAAAGAAGTTAAGGAAAAAGCTAAGAAAATTGCAGCAGAGGCAGCATAAGGTAGGTAATAATGAGTACAATTAATCTTGATATAATTACTCCAGAGAAGGTTATATACTCGCAGTCAGTAGATATGGTAGATGTACCAGGTGCAGATGGTGATATGGGAATATTACAAGGTCATGCACCTGTCATCTCTAATTTGAAATCTGGTGTTTTAAGAGTCCATAAAGGCGATAAAATTATTGATAGAGTGCTTATTGTTTCTGGCGTAGTTGAGATAACAGCTGATAGTTGTTCGGTACTTGCTACTCATGCTCATAATTTTGCAGATATTACTAAAGATGATATTAGAGAGCGTTTAGATGCAATCAAAAAGATTCATGATAAAGCCGTTGATGAAAAAGAAAAGATGAAATTATCAACTGATTCAGAGGTTCTGGAAGAGGCTCTTGATTCAATGATAAATGAGCTTGATAAGTTATAAACTTTATAGTTATCTTTTATAATATCATAAATTAAAAAAAGGCTCTGTTTTCATTATAATATGAAAACAGAGCCTTTTTATTGCCTTTTATTTTTAGTTTTAGGTCGCAATAGCTACTGTTAGAGAATTGTTAATATTCATATTTTAGATACAGAAACTGAATCATTGTCAGCGAAATTTCTGAATTTATTTAGATTTAGTTGAAAGATTCGGCTGAACTATAATTTATCAATATCCTATCCAAAGGCAATATTAGAATTTAAACTTTATACCAACAGAAAAAGCTAAGGCAGCTTCTAATGAGGTTCTTATTTCAGCAAATGATCTCTCAAAACAATCTGAAATCCTTAGAGATAGAGTTGATGATTTTCTTTTTGGAATAAGAAATTATTAATTCCAACGGCTCTGTTGCTAATAATTAGACGTTTCTGTTTTTGTTGTTGTTTGTTTTAAATGTGGCTCTGCATCCATTATTTCTTGCGCACGTTTTTTCCATTTCAAAATTCTTTCATAAATCAGCCTATGACGTTCCGCCCATGCCTTCATGCTTCTATCAATATTATTAGACACTAGAAAACTACGGTGCTCTTTCGGCGGTAGAATTTTTTTGAATTGTGTTGCAAGTTGGATTCCGTCTAATATTTTAGAATATCCTCTGCAAGTTATACCACTTGTTATGTAATATTCAGAACAATGTATTTGCAACTTAATGTCTGAATTTATTATATTGCCTAGGTATGCAGATCCTTGGAAGATTGAGTCTAATTTACTGGGGTATAATTTAAGACCATATTCTTTATTGAGATTATTTATGTATCTGTCTTATTTTTTTAATCTTCTAACTGTATATTCAAAAAGATCTACATCGTCCTCTTTTAATTTTTTAAGGATAAACTTTACACCTGGTATTTCATGGAACAGCGGGTTATTCCAATTGAAGACAATCCAGTTACCGGCCTCCTCTATCCGTGTATCTTTTTTTATACACAAGGAATAATCTCTTGAATAAGGATTGTATTTTTTTGGTATAGCTAAAATATGTTTTCCTGTTCTTACTAATATTTCATCACGCACATTACAATTATCACTTTCTGCTAAGGCACCAATTGGTAAAAACGATAAAGTAAATATAATTACTAAATATCTAATAATCTTCTTCTTTATTAAATTTAATATCTTGTTTTATTCCTTTAGTATTGTACCCATATATATAGAGAGACATTAGAATTTAAACTTTACACCAACAGAAAAAGTAGTTGTATCCATATTTGCGCGTTCTTTAACGTTTAGTAAGCCTCCAAGTGCTTCAGTATAGTCTATATCTATATCCATTAATCTATGCTCAACATCAAAGTTAAAAGTAGTTTTCTTATCCATTTTTACATCAAAACCAGCTCTAAATAATGCTCCATTACCATTACTTGGCTCTACACCATCAAGTGTAGAAAAGGCAAAAGTATAATGATATCCAGCACCTATATATGGTTTAAAGCCACTAAAATTACCCGCATGAAATAATACAGAGATTGTGGTAGGAATCGCATATAAACTACCTTCGTCTTGTACTGCACCTGTAGCTAAACTTCTTACTTCAAAGGCATTACCTTTTTGAAGCCCTATCGTGCTTTCTAGTGATATATATTGATGAAGTCTATAATTCACACCAACACTACCACCATATAATTTACTTTCTGCTATTTCTGAAACAGATCCTGCGGCTGGTGTTCCATTGACCGTAACATCTGTATCTCCATTTGGTATACCCACGCCTAATCTAAGAACCATATTAAGTCTGTTAGATAGGTATGACCCTTCAGATTTCCCTTTATTAGAGTTTTTCTTTTTAGAATATTTTTTTGCACTAGGGTGAAGTCTTTCTTCTTGGGCTATTGCATAAGAAGTTGCATTAAAAAATACAACTATGGATAGTAAAAATAACGCCAATAGTTTAAAATTGCTCACAAAATATCTCCTATATTGAATTTGCTGGCATTAATTTATAGGCATAATTGTTCTGAAGTCAAGCTGTAATTGAACTTTAGCTATATTTGCAAAAACAAACCAACTAAGAAAATATCTATAAGTATATTGTTATTAGCAGTCGATATGTTAAACATACAGTATTACTGTATGTCGTATGAACATTGTTAATGTAAGAATATATGTTGCTTGCCTAAAGAGACTATCTATAAGATTGCAAAATCAGCTTCAGTTACGGAAGTAATTTGGTATAGACCCAGTAAATTCCCATTACCAAGATCCATTATTCCGTTTAAGAAAGAAGCTGCCGCCTCGGCCGAATTGGAAAATACTGCAGGGTTAAAAAATATTCTATCTATTCCTTGTTCAAAATCACGAATGGAATCAATGCCACTTTCTATGCCAAATATAAAGCTATCTGCGCCTTCATTCCCAAATAGAAGGTCATTACCTTTATCTCCATAGATGATATCATTGCCTTCTCCGCCAAAGACATTATCGTTTTTCTTACCGCCATGAAGAACATCATCACCTTTGTCGCCATATACAAAATCATTGTCGTTATCGCCAGCAACGAAGTCGTTATTTTTGCCACCTCTAACTAAGTCGTCACCCTTTCCGCCACGAACGGTATCATTATTTAAATCTCCAAATAATAGATCAACATCCCTATTTCCTTGTAGGAAGTCATCGCCTTTTCCGCCTCTTATGCTATCTGAACCTGTGCCACCAAAAAGCTTATCAGCACCTCTATTGCCATTTAATGTGTCATTGCCACCACCACCATTTAACGTGTCATTGCCATCTCTACCAAAAAAGATATCACCAGTTACCTCTCCTTGGAAGAAATCAGCAGAAGGACTTCCATCTTTTGCAGGCAGAGGCGGTGGAGGAGGTGTAATAATGCCATTCTGAAGATCATTTTCACGGTCTGTATAAAAGGAAAAGGCTTCTTCAATATCAGCTCCAGAATATAGGGAAGAAGAAAGGTCATTTGATAGACCAATTGCTGCTTGATCAAGCGTTATATTGCCAAAGGAAATATCTAATGTAGGCAGTAATATATTTAGGTCATCCGCAGAAATAGAAACATCTGCCAGATTTAGTGTTTCAATTTTACTAGTTGTACCCAGCCAATTAAATATAAATATTTCAGACCCATTATTTTCATTAATTGCATATAAATGTGTTCCATTAACTGTTGTAACAGAAATATCATCATCGCTATTTATTGCAAATCCTGGAAGATTTAATGTATCTGACCCACTTGAATCATATATAATAGTCAGCGTATTAAGTGCTGCTGTATATGTATCATTATCAGCGCCACCAAACAAAATAGTAGACTCTGTACTAGCCTGAGAACTAATAATATCATCTGATTTTAATCCAAATATTATAGAAGTATCTGCATTAGATGAAAGACTATCTGAAAATTCAGTTCCTAATACTTCATTGAAACGTAATAGCGGCATAATTTCCTCTTATTATATAAATGGGAGTAGTCCAATCTCTATTTGAAATATCCGATTAATTAATAATTAAGATATTATTAGAGAAAATAGTTGTTTAACAAAATATACTAAAAGTCATAAAATTGCAACTATAGATACCATCAAATAATTTTACTAAGAGTAGAGGCTGGTTCTAAAGGAATTTTATCTATGCATATTTGAGTAAGCGATGAACTATGTCGTCATTTACTTCATTTTTATAGGCGCATTTAAAAATATCAACATGTGATAACATTCCTACAGGAGTACCATTGTCATTTACTATAACAAGTCTTCTTATGTCCTGTTCGCTCATAATATCTGCGGCATCCTTAATTAGCTGATTCTCGTTACATGTATATAATTTAGATGACATAGCTATTTCAACAGTATTATTTGCAGGAGATAATTCTTGTGCGATACAATACATTACTAAATCTCTATCTGTAACTATCCCGACTAATTTATCTTTATCTATTACGGGTAATGCGCCATATTCTTTGTCTCGCATTAACTTGGCTGCATTTGTGATTGTAGTGCTTTTCTCTACAAGAAGAAGATCGTCTGACATTAGCTCTTTTATATGTGTATTGTCCATTTGATTACTATTGTTTAAGTTACTAAATTTAATTTATAGTAATGATACGTGATAAATAAAAAAAATAATTGATTATAATCAATGATGCTAAAATAACAAATCCCATTAACTTATTATTAACTTTTCCATAGTATAGTTGATTTTAATAAGGAATCTTGTTAAAAAATATTGTAATAATAATTATTGGAGTAATTTATGTCAGATGCATCGAATATAGAAATTATTAATGCTATGTCCAGCACTCGTATAGATGTTGAGCCAGCTATAGTTGGTTTTGAAAAAAGCAGTGAAGAGCAAAGCAAGTCTTTATAATAATCAATATCCGTATTTGACCACTTTCATTAAGGGGAATTATGAGTGGAAATACAAGAAGTCCTAATATCTCTAGGTCTAGTCTGACCTATCAAGAAAAACTATTACTGGAAAAAAATGATGCAATTGTTCTAACCGGCGGAAAAACAGCGTTCGGAGATCCATTCTATGTGTATATCAAAGTCGTATCTGGTTCATTGGAGCAAATGCAGCAAGACCATAAAGATAATAAAATAATAAATTTTTATGATTATGGAGAAGTGTTGATTTTCGGTCCAGGGCATGAGCCTCCCGTAGATGTAAAAGAAAGAATTGCGAAGGAATATAAACTTAAAAAAGTTGGATTCTAAAAAACTCCAAGGTAAACAAACCTACCTTACATAGCATATGTAGCTAATTTTGTTTTGAAGTGTAATATCTATTTATTATCAATGGTTTTCCCATTTTTTTTCAAGAAAAGAAGTCATTTAGGCTATTAATTATCGTTTGATAAAGTCATAAACATTCAAATTATATAAATTTTTAGTTAACATTTAGTTAATTTGATGTTATTCTATAAGACTTACTATGAGAATAGTTAGCTATACATAATGGAAATTATGTTGTACATTGTACGAGTTAAAAATATTATAATCATCCGAAATACTAATAGATAGGTAGGAGAGAGAAATGGTAAATATTACTGGTGATCAGGATTTATTCAATATTAATGATAGCCTTATAGGCGGATTAAATGATGATCTAATCAAGGGATTGACGGGAGAAGATACTATCTTTGGTGGTGCCGGTAATGATAGTATAAGGGGTGGTTCAGAAAATGATATGCTTTCAGGGAATGAAGGTAATGATGTCGTAAGAGGTGATGATGGGCATGATATTATCCTTGGTGGTGAAGGTAATGATAGTCTACATGGCGGTGCTGGTAATGATACAGTAAGAGGGGATACATCACGAGAAACGATAACCGGTGGTGATGGTGATGATCTTCTGGTCGGTAATGGTGGTAATGACGAATTTTCCGGAGATGGCGGTCAAGATACTATATGGGGATCATTTAATGATGACTTCATATCGGGTGGTAATGGTAATGATGCTGCTGCCGGTGGTAGTGGTAATGATATTATCCTTGGTGATGATGGAGATGATTACCTTAAAGGCGGAGAAGGGATAGACGTAGTTAATGGCGGTAAAGGTGACGATACCGTATTTGGTGAAGGCGGTGATGATAATGTCTTCGGTGATGAAGGAGATGATAAAATAGAAGCTGGAGATGGTGATGATACTATTTTCGGTGGTTTGGGTTCTGATCAGTTCTTCTTTAGAAAAGAAGCTGATGCTAGAGACATAATTGTCGATTATGACCCATTTGATGCTAATGAATATTTGGTAATTGATATAGGGACGGGTGCTTCAGTGCCGACCCCAACATTTTATCAAATCGTTGATCCGCTTGCTCTTATAAATGGTGTTTCTACAATTGTTGATTTAGGTGATAACCATCTAATAACACTAAGAGATGTAAAATCTGCCGATCTAACAACTGGTTTTGGCGGTGGTGATTTTGCTCTTACTGCTGGTATTCGTGTAACAGGTACATTTGAAGGTACTGCATCTGGCGAGAATAATAGTTTTGGTTTCTATGTTAAAAATTCTGCTGGAGTTCCAGGTCAAGGTAGACTTATCTGGAATGATGTAAAATCTCTAACTGTTGGAACAACTTATACAGAATTATTGCCTGGTTCAGTAGGTGATTTTGGCTTCTTTATTCTTAATGGTGCACCAGCTTCTGGTCTTCCAAATGGTACAATATTAGATTTTGTTCCTACTACGGGTCAAACAGGTGGTATTGGATATAACGCTTATAATTCCGGTATGAAAATTGATATTGATGATGGTCAGGCTAATGCCTTTGATTTGGTATTCTTCGATGACGACACGTTTAATGCTGATAACCAATCTATTGCATTAGTAGATGGACGTGTACGAGACCCTTCAGAAGGTTCTGGTGGTTCAAACCTCTATAAATGGGAAGATGATTCTGGAGGAACATATAATGATTTATCATTTACTCAAACTATTGTACCAGAAATTAATGGTACAGGTGTTGATCCTTTAGCTGGTGGTATTCCGCCTGCGATATTTGATAAAGCTCCAATCATTCCGCCTGGAACATTTGAAGACCCATATACAAGAACAGATATTATACCTCTTGTAACTGGTGTTGTATTGCAAGGTGGAGCTGGAGACGACTCTCTTGATGGCACTTCAGGAAATGATTTCATTCTTGGTGAAACAGGTTGGGATACTATTAATGGATTTGATGGTGATGATACTATTGAAGGTGGCGAAGGTAATGATAGCCTAAATGGAGGTGCTGGAGCTGACTTTATTCTAGGTGAAGAAGGTAAAGATTCCATCGATGGTGGTTTAGGTAACGATTTCATTCTGGGTGGCGATGCTAATGACACTATATTAGGTGGTGGTAATGATGATTTCATTCATGGCGGATGGGGAGATGATTCTCTAGATGGTGGTTCAGGTAATGATATTATTATCGGAGACCTGGGTGCAGATACTTTAACAGGTGGTGCGGGTGTAGATTTCTTCGTTTATACTTTACAAGTTGAGAGTACATTACAAGACGCACAATATGATTTAATAACAGATTTCACACAAGGTGACGATTTAATAATTGTAGATGGTCTTCTATGGAATCAAATACAGCCTCTTACACCAGTGTCTGGTGGTTTAGGTTATGTATATGATGCTACTCTTGATCAAACTATAATAACTGCATCTGAAGGTAATTTTGAATTAAGACTTTCTGGCAATGTACCTTTAACAAATGACGACTTCTTTGGCTTAACTCTTGAGCCGCCTGAAGTAACTATATTCAATGTAGATAATGGTGGTGCTACAACTGGTAATGATTATATTATTGGTACTCCAGGTAGTGATGAAATATATGCCGATCTAGGTAATGATACAGTTGAAGCCCTTGATGATGATGATTATATTGAAGGTGATGATGGTAATGACTGGATCCAGGCAATGGGCGGTTGGGATACTCTATATGGTGGTGACGGAAGTGATACATTAGATGGAGGCTCAGGACTTCCAGATGATATTGATGTTGCAACATGGTCAGACTTACTGACACCAATTAATGCAAATCTAGCAACAGGAATAGCAACAGGAATAGGAACAGATGGTTTTGCCTTTACTGATATTCTAATAGGGCTTGAAGCTCTTGATGGAGGCGATGGTGCAGATATTCTAACTGGATCAGGTGCTTTAGAAGAAGGTTTCCAAGGAAGATTAGGAAATGATACTATTAACGGTGGAGCGGGAGTTGATATTGCATTATACGACTATTCTTCATCAGAAGTATTAGTAGATTTAGATCTGGGAATTGGACAATCGCAAACTGCTGGAGATGTGGATACTTTAATTAGTATTGAAGGTGCGCTTGGTTCTGTACGTGATGATACTATTTACGGAAGTTCTACAGAAAATAATACTCTTGCTGGTAATTTTGGTCTCGATACTCTTGATGGTCGAGGTGGTATTAATGAAATATCATATGATTATACAGAAGAGCCAATGTTTATTACACTACTTGAAGGCTTTGCATTTGTTGATAATTCTGGAATTCAAGATATAGATGTATTTACTAATTTCCAGAATGCTTCTGGTGGTGATGGTGATGATACTATAATAGGTAGTAATGGAGATAATACTCTTATTGAGTATGATGGAAATAATACAGTTTTTGGTGCTGCTGGTAATGACTATATTATTGCATACACAACATTTGACTTACAATACCCTGTTGGTGAAGATTGGTTAGATGGTGGTGATGGTGATGATACTATCTATGCTGGAATAGCTAATGATGTTGTGCTAGGAGATCTTGGTAACGATTTACTTGACGGTGGTTCAGGTAATGATTTTATTTGGGCTGGTGACGGAGTAGATACTGTCTTCGGAAACGAAGATGATGATTATATTAATGGTGAAGCTGGTAATGACATTATCTATGGTGATTCTGGTGGAGATATTCTTGAAGGTGAATTTGGCTCTGATACACTTGAAGGTGGTGCTGGTAATGATATCTTCCTATATGCGGCTAATGCGCATTCAAATAGTACAGAAACTGATTTAGTAACCGATTTTACACAAACAGAAGATCTAGTAGATGTATCTGGGCTTGGCTATTCTGTTGTAGTACCAGGTGTACCGAATCTAAATCAATTAGGATATACATATAATTCAGCTACTGATATTACAACTCTGACAAATAGTGATGGTTCATTTATGGTTAATTTCTCAGGAAATATACCATTCGTTAATTCTGATCTAATTGGTCTTAGTTTGGTTGCTCCAGTTATTCTGGTTGGAACTACAGGGCCAGATACTTTAACTGGTGGTGCTGGTAATGATTCTATAAGTGGTGGTGATGGAGCTGATTCATTATCAGGTGGTTCAGGTGATGACACAATTTTTGGTGGAACTGGTGATGATACTATAGAAGGTGATGCTGGTGATGATTTATTAGTTGGTGAAGCCGGTAATGATTTCATTGATGGTGGACCGGGATTTGATACAATTTCATTTGCTGGCGAAACAGCTGATGTTATTGCTGATATGAATACTGGCATAGCAACTATAGGGCTTGAAACTGATACATTTATTAATATAGAAGCTTTAGTTTCCGGATCTGGTAATGATAGCATAACGGCATCTAATTCTGGTAATAATATATATTCCGGATCTGGTAATGATACTATTATCGGCGGAAGTGGAAATGACATTCTTGATGGTCAAGCTGGCAATGATTCAATAGAAGGTGGTGCTGGAGATGACTTCCTGATTGGTGGTGATGGTGATGATATTGTTAATGGTGGCGTAGGTAGTGATATAATCTATGCAGAAGCTGGTAATGATACTATATCTGGTGGTGATGGATCAGATTTCTTCTTTGGAGGAAGTGGAAATGATGTTATAAATGGTGATGCTGGAAATGATGTTATCAGCGGTGAATTAGGAGCAGATACAATTACTGGTGGAGCTGGAGATGATATCTTTGTTTATGCTAGTACTTTAGACTCAACAAATGTTTTCCCTGATAGAATTACTGATTTCACAAAAGGCGAAGATGTCATTAACTTCACGAATCTACCATATACAACGGTGAGTGCAGGCCTAGCCTCTGGTACTCAATTAGGTTACACTTATGATGTTCCTACTAACACAACTACATTAACAGATGCTGCAGGAACATTTGTAATTTTATTTACAGGAAATATTGCTCTGGATGATACTGATTTCACAGGATTGGCAGTAACAGATAATCTGATAATAAATGGAACTCCATTGGATGATCCTTTACTAACTGGTGGAACAGGTGATGATCTTATACGTGGAGATACAGGAAGTGATACTCTTGTTGGTAATGGTGGTAACGATACATTAGATGGTCAGGCAGGATTCGATATTATAAATGGTGGTGATGGAAATGACTTACTGATTGGTGGTTATGGAGATGATACTGTTAATGGAGGAACTGGAACTGATACTATTTCATATGATTATACTCCAGATGTTATTGGTGGTGGTATATTAGTTAATATGACGGGAGCAGGTGCAGGTACTGTTACAGTAGTAACTGGAGATGTAGATAGTTTCACCAATGTTGAAGTGGTTTCAGGTAGTTTCTTTAACGATACATTCAATGGCTCAGCAGCAGCAGATAATTTCATCGGATTTGACGGTAGTGATCAATTGTTTGGTAATGGCGGTGATGATACATTATATGGTGGTAGCGGAGATAATACTATATTCGGTGGAACAGGAACAGATTTACTATCACTTACTACAAGTGCAGTAGCTGTTTCTTTAACTCTGACTACTGCGACATCAGGTGATGTAGTTACAACATTTGGAACAAGTAATTTCTCAGAAATAGAGTCTGTTTTAGGTAGTACATATGATGATAATTTTGTCGGGTCAAACCAAGCAGATATTATAGATGGATTTTTAGGAAATGATTTGATTGAAGGTGGTGATGGTAATGATACCCTTACTGGTGGTATGGGTGTTGATACTGCTACCTATAGCTATGCTGCAACTGCAATTGATGCTGATCTTTCTACTGGTACTGTAATTGTAACAGGAACTGATACGGATACATTGATTGAAATAGAAGGAATAACAGCTACATCAGGTGATGATACAGTAACTGGTGATGGCGCTGATAATATTCTTAATGGTGCTGGTGGTGATGATATTATAGATGGTGCTAGTGGTGCTGACCAACTGAACGGTGGTCTTGGAAATGATACTGTTGACGGTGGTGCTGGTAATGATTGGATTCAAGGCGAAGACGGTGATGATGTATTAAATGGCCAAGCAGGAGATGATGTAGTTCTTGGTGGTGGCGGAGCAGATACTATTATTAGCTCTGAAGGTGCCGACATACTTATTGGTGAAGCAGGAAATGATGTTATCACATCAACAAGTACATTTACTACTAATCTTAATGGTGGAGATGGTAATGATCTTCTTAATGGTGCTTCTGGTACACTGGATACATTTACTTTCGTAAGAGAAAGTGCAGCTCAAGATACTATAACCGGATGGGATGGAGCAGGAGAATTAATAGATCTGCTGGATCTTTCTTTCGGTGATTTATCATATATGAGTGATTTAACAATTACTGATGTTACTGGTGATGCAGTTATAAACCTAGGCGGTAGCCAAACTATTGTTATTCAAGGGGTTGCGGCTTCTACAATTACAGCAGATAATTTCTTAGGCATTTCAGCTAACTTGCCTGGTTCAGTTCTTACAGGGCCTGGTCCAATAACTGGTACTGCAGGATGGGATACTATAACTGGTGTCGGTGGTGCAGATCTTCTTGATGGTGCAGATGGTAATGATGATATCTATGGTGCTAATGGTGCTGATACACTAATTGGTGGTCTTGGTTCTGATAGACTATTTGGTGAGAATGGTGATGATTCATTAGATGCTGGTTCTGGCGATGATAGGCTAACTGGTGGTGCTGGTGCAGATACAATGACTGGCGGTATAGGTATTGATACATTTATTTATACAAATATTGCGGATTCTCAAACAGTTACACCAGATGTTATAACTGACTTCCAAGTTGGAGTTGATAAAATTGATATTTCTGGTCTTGGATATACATTTGCTATTGAAGCAGCTCCGACGGCTGATGTACTTGGTATAGAGTTTGATGGTACTAACACTCTGATAACTTCAGAACTGGGTGGATTCCAAATTACACTTAGTGGAAATTATGGCTCTTCTGGATCAGGTATATCATTCTTAGACTTTATATTCTAGGAGCAAATATTTACTTAAATATAAGCCACTTATGCCATTAATTAATATATCGGTATAAGTGGCTTTTTTAATGGGGTATTTATTCTATGAAATATGTACAGAGATCTATTAAGGAAGTTTATATTGATATGTTAAACAATAATGTTACTATGTTCGTTGTGAATAAGAATAGGTAGGGCAGTCATATGGCAAAATATTTTTTTATGATACTTATATTCATTATCGTATCCGTCTCTGTTTTTTATGGTTTGGTTTATAAAAGTGAATATGGAACTAATGAACAATCAGCAAAAACAAATAAAAATCAGAAGGCAAATAATTGGGGAGGTCCTCCAGTTAGAACCGCATTACATGATGCAGTATTTTATAAGACATATGATGATGTAGAAGGCATGCTTGTGCTAGGAGCAAACCCAAATGCTATTGATGAGAATGGTCAAACACCATTACATTTTGCTGCTCACTTCGGAAAACTTGATGTCACAGAACTACTTATAGAATATGGGGCTGATGTGAACGCTAGAGATAATTATAACTGGAAACCTCTGGATCTGGTTATTGAAAAGCCTGCAAATGAAGATCTACTTGATTATTTAGAAGAAATTACTGAAGAAGATAAAGAGTAGGTAATTTTTGTAAGCAAATAAATTGACAAAAATATTACTTACATGGCTTTGTTGCAAAAATTTTAAATAGTTAGAGATTTCTGTTTTTTATAATTTCTTCCTTAAGTTAAACTGTTCATCCAAATATTCTATAAAAGGTACTGTGATTTCTGGATTATCTTCCATATATAATATATCTATCTTATCGCCAATCTCTGGACGAGATTCTGCCGCCATTTTGTAATTGCTAGGCTCATGAAGATATTCATGCCTTACACTCGTATTATCAAAATATTCATATCTATATATATATTTATTAGGCATACCTCTATCAAAACTATAATCGGATTCAGCATAAATCACGCTTCCTTGTGTTTTTTTACCTAACGTATACATTATTGCTAACTTATTTTCAGGTTCGTATCTTATTTTTCCCCCTACAAATACAACACCACAAAATATTATGATTGAAATACCAATCCATCCTGCTTTGTGCCACATATAGAATCCTAAGATGATAATCATCAAAGAAAACCATAATATATGTTTTATCCTCATATTTCTTAAAACAGTATATTTCTCTTCATCCAATTCACCCTTGGCTCGTAGGTCAGCTGCTATGGATTTTATTGTTATATTATTGTGTTTGTAATATTCATTAAAAATCTTTTTATTTTTCTTATCTGTCTCTATGCTTCGTAATAGCTCTTCTGTAGTTCTTTGAGGTTTTTTGTTCATATCAATATTATTACCCCCTTTGCACGTAAGTCTTCAATTATTTTTTTTATAGTTTTAGAATATTTTGGTTTTTTACTATCTATCATATATATCTAATACTTACATGGCTTTGTTGCAAACAAGTAAATTCATTGATTCTGTGATCAATATCTAATATTCCTAATAATAGAATTACCATGGTATTATGTCTTGCATAAGGATAAATAAGACCATTTTATATTAGGTTCAACAGGAAATACCATGAAGAAATCTCTAGTTATCATAATAATATTATTTAATATTATGTTCTCCGGCCCCTCTAGGGCAGATAACTTTAATGGTGTAATTATTAAACAAATAATAAAAGTAATTAAAATGCCTAATATAAAAATAGAGGATTATATTGGATATTGGTATTGCTTTAAAAATCCAAAGATAGAGCTTCTTAAAGAGTTAAAATATTCAACTTTTAAAGAAGAGGTTATTCAGGTTTTAAATGCTGGTATAGACGTTGGATATCATACGGACTGCACTGGTATAAGGGGTTATATAGTTGATAATAATATTGAGATGGTAAAATTAATATTAGATAATGTTACTGAAAGAAATTATAAGGTTACTGAACTTTCAGATGTTAGGCCACTTATTTCCATTTTATCACTTGCTGCCAAAATGGGTCGTAAAGAAATTGTTGATATAATATTAGAGTCTGATCATATAAAATATGAGAATGAGAACATCTATAATAAAGATAAATATTCTGCAATTGAAGAAGCTCTAATATATGCTCTAGCTTATGGACATCCCGTTATAGCCAATAAACTTGAATCTATAGTTGTTGGTTTAAGGAAAACAAAATTCGATAAGAACGACAAAGAATATAAATTATGGAAACAAAATATTTTATTCTCTGCAGTTGCTAGCCTCAAGACAGTTAAAGCGTTAGAACTTTTACATAAAATAACAAAAGATTTAGGTTTAGACAATGAATATATAAAAAACAAATTAGATATGAATAGAGCTTTTATTATAGAGTTATCATACTATGAAGATACATCGGATACATTGAGATATTACATTGAGAAATTAGGTGCAAATGTTAATAAAAAGAGAGTTGATCGTAAAAAAGAAAGAACAGCATTATGTTTTGCAGTTATGTACACAAATTATAAGGGGGTAAAAATTCTTTTAGAAAATGGAGCAGGCGTAAATTTAAGATCAGATAATATAAAAGAATTCTGGAACAACTGTCCAACTAACAATTTAGATAGTCGGAAAGAAAATAATAATAAAATTATTAAACTCGTTGAGTCTTATGTGAAATAAATATTTATGGATGGCATAGCTCTCTCTGTTTCCATCATTGCCACCTACTCATTTTAAAAAACTTAATTCATTGTGGACTGGTTCATTAATATCATATTGCTATGTAAACTGAACCGATATTACGAAACCATTAAAATGAACTAAAGAATATACGGATATCTAAAATCATCGACATATTAATTATCAGGCAGCGCTTCAAACTCCTTACGTTTTGACTCAAACCATTCTTCCATTTTTTCTGGAGTTTTCATAAGTTCTTGTATTTTACTCATGGCACCAAGATGTGCTTCATCTTGTTTTTGAAACATTTCCATTCCGTGCTGTTTGCTCATTTTAGCTATCTCTTCAAATGAATCAGCGCTAAATTCATTATCACATGCTCCGCCAAGTTGTTTACAGGTCATTGTTTTCATGTTTTTCTCCTTAGTTAGGTTTTTGGGCTCTGTTGCAAAAAGTAAATTCATTGATTCTATAATCAATATCCAGTATTCCTAACAATAGAAGTACCACAATATTATGTCTTGCATAAGGATAAAAAAGACCATTTTAAATTATTTGCAACAGAGTCCTTTAATGAAAAAAGTTTACAGCTAAAATAAAAATAGGTATTAGAATTCCTATTAACGGCCTTTTAAAATGATAAGATAACAATGGAATGACCAAAAGAATAGCTCCAAGAAAAAACGGAGCAATTGCATATAAAATCATTAAACCAAACATCCCTGCTTTTGACATTTCTTTAGCAAAGTAATGTATAGTATATGCTATAACAAATGCTATTAAAACATCTCTTAAAACATCTATTAAAACCATTTTGTTTATAGTAAATGATCGATATAATTTTGATAAATTAAATCTTCTGGATGCTAAAGTTTGGTTACGTTTATATCGAAAATGAATAGTTATTAATGCTATAACTAATAAGATAAATACTATACCTCCCAGATAGGGAAATAATAATAGTGATATGGTTGCACACCCTCTAAAAACTCTTTTAAATTCTGTATTTTCAGGATAATAATTAACTAATGTTAAGGCTAATGCAGTTGGTAACCACAAGAATATAATTGCCCCAGAAGGACTCATTGAAAAAGATTCAATAATTATTGAGAACTCATAATCTGATAACCTAAAAAACCTTAGCGAATGAATCGTAATAATTATTACTGAAAGAACGAGTTTTGTTTTACAAGAATATTTTTCAAGAAAGAATTTTTGCTTTAAAATAGATAATTTATTTTGAAAGTTATTATTCTTATTTTCTGACATCACCTATGAACCTAGTATTTTTTAATATATTTCTATCATAGTAATCATGTCTTTTAATAGTAAAAACTATTAATACCGAATTACTGACAATTAGGGTGGTTTTATATTCTTCAATTATAAAGCCGAGATTTCCAAGAAAAATATATTGATGACTTTATGAAAATTAGGGTGTACTCATAGATTAAAGTTCTTGTAACAGAGCCGTAATTTTAGTTCTTTATTGGCTGCATTCAGACTAGCTATCTTTGCTTAATACGAAAACACCTTGGTCGCCAAAAACATTAGCACCAAATGTACCATTACCTATAAATGGTTTGGCGGTGTTGTTCATCATACATAATCGTTTATCTATATTGCACTCAAGTTCCTCAGTTAAATGGATAAAGTCTCTTATCGTACAAAAATGAATGTTTGGAGTGTTATACCATTGGAAAGCCAGAGATTTAGTAACAGGCATTCTACCTAAATATGTAAGATATAATCGGTTTCTTATATGACCAAAATTTGGAATAACAACTATAGATTTTTTTGATATACGTAATATCTGTTCTAAAGTGTTTTTTGGCTTTTTTGTAATTTGCAGAGTTAATGCAAGGATGGCATAGTCGAAAGTTTTATCGGCATAATATTTAAGATCTTCATCAGCATCACCTTGTATAACCGAAATACCATTGCTAACTGCTTTGGCAACTCTTTCAGATTCTATCTCCAAACCATAGTCACTAATATTTTTTTCTTTTATCAGATGAGATAATAATTCACCATCTCCACAGCCTATATCTATAACTTTGGAGTTTTCAGGTATTAAATCAGCTATTAATAATTGATCAGCCCTTAATGTCATAACTTACCTACATTAGTTTCAACTTTATCCAAGAAACCTTTTACTGCATCAAATAATTGTGGTTCATGTAATAAAAATGCATCGTGACCTTTATCGGTCTTAATTTCTATAAAACTTATTTTTGAATCAGTACCAGCAAGAGCATGAACGACATGCTTGGATTCCTCAGTAGGGAAAAGCCAATCACTTGTGAAAGATATTATGCAGAATGCAGCTTTACTATCTTTAAAGGCACTTCTTAGGTCATTGTCAAAGTCACTTATTAAATCAAAATAATCAAGCGCTCTTGTGATATATAAATAGGAATTTGGATCAAAGCGATTTACAAAACTAGCGCCTTGATGTCTCAAATAACTCTCAATTTTGAAATCAGCCTCAAAACCATATGAAAGATTCTCACGGTCTTGTAGTTCTCTACCAAATTTTGTTGCTAAACCCGAGCTGGATAAGTACGTAACATGCGCCGTCATCCTTGCTACTGCGAGGCCTCTTGCAGGGAAACGTTTTTCTTGTAAATAGTTTCCATCGCACCAGTCAGGATCAGCCATGATAGCTTGCCTACCTATCTCATGAAAAGCTATATTCTGAGCGGTATGTCTTGGAGCTGCAGCAATTGGAACAGCGGAATGTATAAAGTCAGGAAATGTGGAAGCCCATTCCAGAACCTGCATTCCTCCCATTGACCCGCCTATAATAGAAAATAGTTTTTCTATACCAAATGACTCGACTAATAGTTTTTGTGCCCTAACCATGTCTTTTATAGTGATTACAGGGAAATTAAGCGCCCATGGATCACCTGTTTCAGGATTTATATATTTAGGTCCATAAGACCCCATACATCCGCCTAGACTATTAGAACAGATAACAAAATATTTATTTGTATCAATGGTTTTATTTTCGCCAACCATTTCTTCCCACCAACCCTTTTTACCAGTTATTGGGTGCTTGCCTATTAAATATTGATCTCCTGCTAGTCCATGACATATTAGAATGGCATTGTTTTTTTCTTCGTTTAACTTTCCATAGGTTTGGTATGCTATAGGAAAATCTGAAATTTCTTTTCCTGATGAGAGAACCATAGGCTCATCTTTTGCAAGATTAATGGTTTGCCCAATTTCATATTTTGTATATGAGGGCCCAAATTCAAATGAAACATTATTATCCAATTTTGATATCCTATCCTGATCTGTTTAGTCTTATCTATGGAAGTTATACAGTAAGCATATAGTAAAATATAGACAGATTATTATAAAATTACAACTAGCAAGCATATTTTGCATTTAGTAGCTTTCAAAATATATGTAAATAGGTTAGCATCAGCTACATAGGTGGGGCTATAAACGCAAAAAGGACAGATTATTGGAAAATTACGGTCAAAAAATTTCTGAAGTTGATATTGGAAATACTAAAATTACAATTTTCTCAAATGGTAGCTGTAATTTTGTCAGTAATGAATCTTCATTTGATGATGACAAAAACTATCTAGGAATGGAATTTCAATGTGTAGAATTCGTAAGAAGATACATATATCTCACCCATAGAGAAAATTTAGCACTTAAATGGTCTGATGGCGATGCTATAGATTGGTATGGTAGTCGAGAGGAGATGGATCTGGAAGAGGTACATTTTTCTGATGCTAATATTGGTGATATAATTACTTTCTCAGGAGGATTATGGGGACATGTAGCCGTTATCTCAAAAATAAATCATAATAAAGATATTCGCATTTGCTCACAAAATTTTTATAATGATGTCAGAGATATTGACACTATTATTTCTATGGATATTCTAGAAGGAAAGGATGAAATAAAAGATGCTAGTGGTACTGGCTTTTTATTCCAGTCTATATTACGAATAAAATAATTATTTAATTAAGTTTAGTATGAAACGACCAAAGATTAATGCATTTACTTATAATCTTACAAGTCTATTTTCGCTCTATTTACTAGTATTACTGGGGATAGGGTGTGTAATTTGGATATTGCTAAGTATTGCTCTGCCAGAAGGTGCTGAGAATTTACAAAATGTATTATTTACAACTCTTGCATTAAAAGTACCAAAGTCATTATTGAGCGAGCATTCTGAGATGACTTTCCTGATAATTGCTTTTTTTATAGTTATATTAACAGTATGTCTGATTCTTGTTGATATATATTTTAAAGCTATTGTAACAGCTAAATTAATTAATCCTCCTATTGATCTGGTTACTTCCAGTAGAGGGGTTTTAAGCACTAAATGGGATGCTAAAAAGGCGTATATTCTAGTGCGTCTGGTTAATTTCAATAAAGCAGAACTGGTGAATGTAGAGGTCAAGGCTGTTGTAACGGTAACGGAAACCATTAAAGTTGATAATGGTGAAACATCGACATTTTCCTGCTATTTCCCTGTTACTGATATAGACCCAACTTCAGTATTGATTTTGCAGTCAAGAATGCCTTGGTCAATTGCAGTTCCTGCAAATATACGTTTGGAAAATTCTATTAATCATGGCTATGAACTAAATGTTGGTAAAAAAATAGAACAGGGTATTTTACCAGATCGAGAAATTATCCTCACCGAGCGTAAAATAGAATTTCTTATTAGCGGTGTTGAGCCAAGCTCATCTTCTTTCTTTGCTATTCATCGCTCCGTAGATCTTGATCGTCAGGAAGAAGGAAAATATGAACTATTATTGCATGAAGGTACGTTCAAAGATTTGCCAATGCATGTTCTTAATAGAGATGATGTAGAGGAATATCGAGATTAGATATTATTATTAGCCTATTAAGCTAGCTCTTTTATTATAGATGTCAAAATAACGTCGTAATTCTCATTTGTCAGATTACCATTATTATCAAAACCACTAGAAGAGCCACCTACAGAAAGTTGTTGAGGTATTACCGCTGCATTGAGGTTGTTTAAAAGCATACGAAGCTGCATTAACCCTCTTACGCCCCCAAGTCCACCTGGTGAAGCACTTATAATAGCTATTCTTTTGTTTTTATAGACATCTCTATCTACTCTGGAAACCCAATCAATTACATTCTTTAATAATGGAGAAGGAAAACCATTATATTCTGGTGAGGAAATTACTATAGAATCACTTTCAGACATTAATTTGCAAATTTCTTTAGCATTTTCTGGTGCTCCATTCTCTTCTTCTAGATCTCCATCATATATCAGCATAGAATATTCTTTAAGATCAATTAAAGTTACTTCATGGCCTTGTTCCGTAGCTTTTTTTGCAGCTAGATTTATTAGCTTTTTATTAAAAGACTCTTTACGTGAGCTACCTGAGAACATTAGTATTTTAGACATTAGTTACCTATTTGAAATTTCTAGAAATATATTAGTAAGATTCTACAATAATAATTATTAAATAAACAATATATTATTCTGATTTTCTTACATATATGAAATAGCCCTTTATTACATTTTTTAACGTATAATTTTTTTCTAGGAAATACTTAATGCCATTAATTCTTAGTAATGGATCTACCTCTTTAGTGTTCTCTTTATTGATATCAAATATTACTCCGGATAAGACAAAATATTTAGGGGGAGTCTTATTTAATTCATATAGTAATTCATATGATGCTCTATCAAAATACTCTCCACTTGATTCAATAAAAGGTAGTATATATGAATATTTTGATGCCGTTGGGCTGTCTGTTAAGAAATTAATAATTGAGCTTATGCCAAAAACAAAAACGGGCTCTTTATTTTGATTAATTTCTCTTAAATAATCAGCTACTTCTACGACATATTTGTCCTTTCTTGTTTGTACTATATCTCTATATTCTTTTTCTGAAATTTGTTCATTATATAAAATAAAAGTTGGAATTATATAGTCATTATATCTTTGGTAATATGTAAAACTTAATATTAGGAAGCATAACAATAGTGTATTTTTATAATTAATGACTTTCTTTAATTCTATCAATGAGTAGTAAAAATAAAGCAGTATAATAGTTGAAACTAATATATTTTTATATGCAGAGCCGGAAAGCCTTATTTGGAAATAGAGTATAATAAATGTTAGTACTACCCAAATTCCAAGAAGTAAGGATTCTTTTCTATATTTCCGTAATAGATGGACAAAACCTATTATACTTATAAATAATATCACAAAGGTATTTTGATAGAAACTATCGTTAATAATGGCATGAATGACAACTTTGATAGAATATATGCCACCTCTATGAAAATTCCAATTATATATAAATATATTGTCAATTAGATCCCATAAAGCCCCTTTGTACCAGAAATATATAGCTGCGGCATATATGATTGTGAAAGAAACCAAAGCTATTGTAAAAATAAAATTGAACTTTTTTCTTATTTGACCTGATGATGTAAATATATAGGCAAGTGGTAATATTGAATATATTAAATAAGGGGGTTTTAGCAATCCTATTATTCCTATAAGTATACCGATTATAATGGCATATATTATCCTAAAATTATTTTCATCTTTTAAAAGGTGGTAATAAATTATTACCATAAAAATACTTATCCAACCATCAGGTTGAGCACTATTTGGAACGCTATAGAAACATATAGACCCGAATAAACTAGTTACCATTACGGCAATAGTTCTATCAAATTCTACCGATCGTCGAAGAATCTTATAGAAATAAAATAACCCAATTATAACAATTAATAGATCAAATATTCTGATGCTGGATTCTTCTCTGTTAAACATCCAATTTACAAGGGCGAATATATAATATACTGCAGGACCTTTAAGCTCCCATGTGTCTCTATAGAGAACTCCACCACCTAAAATAACATCTGCAATTGTAGCAAAAATTCCATGGTCAAGATCATAGGGCCAGAATAACTGAGATATTGCCAGCAGAATAAAACTAACCACTGAGAAGATAATTATAAGTATATTTATATATTTCTTAGGCATTATATTATTATATATGAAAAATTATTATTTGGTTATATTTAATGTATTTTTTTCTTTGTATAAGAAAAAAGGATAAATAATATTATTCATCTCATAATTGTTTTCTATAAAGCTCTTTAAACCTTCTATTCGATCTATAGGTTCTATTTTATTTCTGGTCTTTATGCTTATATATTGAGTATAAGGTGAAGTTATTATAAATTTTGGTTTGGATTTAGAAAGATCGTCTAATAATGTTTTGGAAATTTTTTTATAATATTCTCCATCAGATTCTATAAACGGCATATTATATATAAATCTTGTCGCTATTGGATTACCAGAAAAAAAGTTAATACCTTGCTCAAAACCCAGAACAAAAACAGGTCTTTTTTCCTTATTGGTTATGTTAAGATATTTCACTACCTCCCATATTTGTCTATCATTTCTTAGATTAACCCTATCTCTATATTCTTCTGCAGATATTTCATTTGTATATAATTTATAGGCGTTGAAGAAATATTTTGGATATTTATCGTGATAGCAAAGATAAAGCACCATTAGGCATAAAGAATATATAACAATTTTATTATTAGATTTATTTAGAGCTACAGATGCAAAGAAAAGAACAGGTGGAACTAGTATAAGATGTTGATACTCAAGATAACTATTTTGTATAATGAGAATTGCTATTGAAATGCATAGATAGCTAAATAATAAGATAGATCTTTTAATATCCAGTTTAAAGGATAAAAAAACTCCAATTAAGAATAATGGAGATAAAGCAATGAAGTTATCAAGTGTAAAAATTCTTGTTGAGCCTGTTATAATATTCTTTTCAGATGTAATGCCCCAAATATCTCTATGAAATTCTATATTATATATAAATAATATATTGATAAGCTCTTCTAAAGCAGCATTTGTCCAAAAAAACAAAGCAACAAGGAATAATAAAACGACTGAAACAGTGGCAGTTTTAGTAATAAAAACTATTCTTTCTTTATTACTAGTATGATCGCTTAGAAATGCATAAATAGGTACTAATAGGCTGAAAAGAACGAATGGAGGTTTTAAACAGGTTAGCAGAGCTATAATAAACCCCATATAGATGGTATTTCTATTCTTAAGATTATTATTATCATTTAGTAAAATATAAACCATAAGCATGACAAGAAAGCTTGCCCAGCCATCTGGTTCTGCGGCTACCCAATTATCCTGAAAATAATATGAGCCAAAGACAGATACAAGAAAGATTGCTGTGAATGAGTCTGATAATTTACTACATATCTTATAAAATATAAAAAAGCCAAATGACGCACAAATTAGATCAAATACTCTTAAACCGTATTCTTTATTATCAACGATCCAATTGATACAGGCTATAATATAGAAAACTGCCGGGCCTTTTAATTCCCATGCATCCTTATATGGCATTCCCCCATTTAGTATAACTTCTCCAACAGTTGCAAATAGCAATTGGTCTATATCATAAGGCCATGTTAATTGAACCAACATGAGTAAAACCAGCGATAATAACGATATTGATAATGTTATATTCTCAAATAATTTTATATTAAAATGAGATTTTATTCGTTCCATAGCTTATTTCTACTGTAGTTTATTTCTGCCCATAGCTTGTTATTGCTGTAAATTATTCTGTATACTCCACTCAGGCATTACATTTTCTTTTATTTCGAAAACAGCACTGACAAGAGTGAATGTAAAAAGAAGAGTCAGTAATATTGATATAATGTTCATCACAACACCTGCTTTCACCATTTGTGGAATTTTTATATATCCGCTTGCAAAGACAATAGCATTAGGTGGGGTAGACATTGGTAACATAAATGCACAAGAAGCTGCTAATGTAGATGGTATAAGGAATAATAGAGGGTCTTTGGTCAATTCTATACTTAAGCCCGCTAGAACAGGAAGGAATACAGATATAAGAGCTACATTACTCATTATTTCTGTCATCATTAATACTACAAATATTATTCCTAGAACTAAAGTTATTGTTCCATATACTGAAAGACCAGAAAGCTCTGAACCTATAACCTGAACCAGTCCGCTTTCTCCCATTGCTGCGGCGATACTTAACCCACCTCCAAATAGAAGCAATATACCCCATGGAAGTCTTTGCATATCCTCCCATATAAGTATGAATTTACCTCGTTTCAGGTCGGTTGGTATAATGAATAGACTTATTGCAGCAATTATGGCTATGGCTGTATCACTTATTGGGAATGGTAATAACTTCTTAAACATCCAGAAACATGCTGTAGTTATAAATACGGTAAGAACAATTTTTTCGCCTTTTGACATCTTACCAAGCTTATTCCATTCATTTTCAATAAGGTCATGTGCGCCTTCAATTTCTCCAAGACCGTTTTTGTAAACAACTCTTGTAAGAACTAGCCAGCATATTATTAGTAATGTAATAGAGAATGGAAGCCCAATCATTACCCATGATGCAAAATCTATTTGGTAATCAAAACTATCCTGTAGAAAGCCAGCTAAAACGGCATTTGGTGGTGTACCAATTAAGGTTGCAGTTCCACCAATATTAGCTGCATATGCTATCCCTATCATTAAGGATAAAGCAAAGAATTTCTCACCTTTGCTAATAGAACTATTATTTCTATCCAAAGGAGATTTATTTGACGAAAAAATTAATGCTAATACGGAAGAGGCAATTGGTAGCATCATCACTGTGGTAGCTGTATTGCTCATCCACATGCTTAAGAATGCTGTAGCCAACATAAAGCCTGCGATTATACCATTCGCTTTCGTGCCTGTTAATTTGAGGATGGCTAAAGATATACGTTTATGGATATTCCATTTTTCCATTGCCAGTGCAATAACAAAGCCTCCCATAAATAGAAATACAATATAGTGACCATAGGAAGATGTAGTTTTTTTGATGGTCATTATATCGAGTAAGGGAAATAGAACAATCGGCATTAGAGACGTTGCCGGGATAGGAATTGCTTCCGAAATCCACCAGGATAATATTAAAGCAACAACGGCTATAACTTTCCATCCTTTGTCACCAATTACTTCTGGGGCAGGTATTGCTAATATTATTGCAAATAGTAATATGCCAGTTAAAAAACCATATATTCTGGATTTTCGTATAGATGATTCTTGATTGTCTGCATCAGTTGAAGAATGGTTGTTCATTTGACTATTTTCCGAGTTGTTATTTATTATCTAGAACATGTTTTAAGTTATCATTATTATTTAATATCATTAATTCTTGAGGAAAAGCCTCTCCAGCTATAAATCCTGTTCCCGCACCTTTTAAATATCCTAAGGGCTTTATTTTTATAATATTGGATTTTTTTCTATATGAAATATTTTTATCTTTTCTTTTGGTAACATGATAATGTTTTCCATGATGGCGAGGATTATAACCTGCATTGCCAGCCTGTTTTCCATCTGGCAGACTTTCAAATCTTACTCTAAATTTGTCGTTTATATTCCATATATAACGATCTGTATTATACTTTGTCTTTGATTTCTGAGGAGAGATATTAATTATTTTGGTGAAATCATCAGGGTTATCAGGGAAGATTTGTGCAGAGGGCAAGTTTTTTGCTGGAGCATAAACACAAATATCATTCAGGCATTGCAAAGCAGAATCTAAGATATAACATTGATATTTGCAGTGGCTATCAAATTTATCTATGCGATCTAGAGAAGTAGAAAGATTAGCATTATTTCTGTTAAGAGGAATATTGCAACCAAAAGGACATTTTAGACTAAATAATGAGCAGTCGCTATCTTGTTGGCAATATTGAAGTTTATGAAGATCAGAGTTTATTTGCCATTCTTCAGATTTATTTTTCTTCGCAAATACATCATTTGCATTAAAGTTTAATAATATAAATAGACTAAATGCAAAAAGGATTTTTCTCACTATATATAACCTTTATATCAAATCTATTCTACGGTGCATCTACCAAAAACACATTTTGGCTTTCTTGTTTCTTTCTTGCACTTATACTCACACTTACCACAACTGCTTATATATTTAGCGACAGTTGATTTGGCGACATCTATCCTCTCATTCTTATTAACAAAAGAATTACAACCAAATGGACATCCAAAGTTCATATTAATGCATTCTTTGTCAGTATCACAATGACCGACACGAGCAATAACTTGTTCGGTGAAATCTTTTTCTGCCTCACATCGATCTTTTTTTGTCATTTGGTTATAGTCTGTGACGTTCTTTTTAGCCAGATCTTGAGTGTTAGCCTGATCTGGGGTGTTATCTTGAGCATTAGCTTCACTATATGGGGATATATAGGAAGTTAATAAGAGAATTACTGTAAGAATATATATAAATTTATTTTTCATTATTCGCCATCCATAAGATTCAATAAGGGGTTTGATTCTATTTCTTTTGTATTTTTTAGATCATTTTTTGGGGGGCAGGTTTTATTTAAATGTTCCCACGCAGTTTTTGTAAGAACACGACCTCTTGGTGTTCTGTTTACAAAACCTTTTTGTATAAGATACGGTTCTATAGTTTCATCTATGGCATCTCGTGATTCTGATAGACCTGCGGCTATAGTTTCAATACCAACAGGACCTCCTTCATAGAAATCTATAATGAAGTTCAGATATCTTCTATCGGCATTATCAAGACCCATATTGTCTACTTCTAAACGACATAAGGCATCATTGGCAACTTCTTGATTTATAATGCCATCGCTAATAGAGGCAAAATCACGAACCCTTTTAAGTAATCGTAAGGCTATCCTTGGAGTACCACGAGATCTCTTCGCTATCTCTATAGCGCCATCAGCCGTAATATTAGCGTTTAATATTTTTGCACCACGTTCAATAACAATTTGAAGTTCGTCCACATCATAAAAATGAAGCCTTAATGGAATACCGAATCTATCTTTTAGTGGTTTAGCAAGTAGGCCAATTCTTGTTGTTGCACCAACTAGAGTGAAATGAGGTAAATCTATTTTTACTGTGCGTGCTGCATGACCTTCTCCGATAATAATATCGAGGCTGAAATCCTCCATGGCTGGGTATAATACTTCCTCAACCAATGGGTTAAGTCTATGTATTTCATCAATGAAAAGTACATCATTTACTTGAAGGCTGCTTAATATAGCAGCAAGATCGCCAGCTTTAGACAATATTGGACCTGATGTGGAACGGAAGCCAACGCCTAATTCTTTGGCAACTATTTGTGCCATAGTAGTTTTTCCTAATCCCGGAGGGCCATGAAGTAATACATGGTCTAAGGCCTCTTCTCTTTTCTTGGCGGCTTCTATGAAAATTGCTAAATTATCTTTTGCTTGTTTTTGTCCTATTAATTCGCTTAGGAATAATGGTCTTATAGAAGAGTCTATATCTCCAACTTTGCTATTAGAATCTTTAATGTCTGCACTTTGTTCAAAAGATTGACTAGAGTAATCCATTTTAACCTCAATATATGATAATACTTATATATCATAACAATAGTGTTTTTTGATAGTTAAATTATTTGCAATTGCTAAGAAGAATCATGTGAAGTGTATTATGACTGTCATCGGTTATATAATAATATATGAATTAAGCTGATAATAATCTTAGTCCCATTCTAATCATATCTTCTATGGCAATATCGGGGTTCTCTTTTTGTATTTTTATTATTATTTCAGAGCTTTGTGATCGATTATATCCCAAATTAGTTAATGCGGATACGGCATCATTTATATTTTTATTTGGATTACTTGTATTAGTACCAGACTCAATATTTACAACATTATCAAGATCTATAGACTTACTAACGACTTTATCTTTTAATTCAGTAATAAGCCTTATTGCCAATTTTGGCCCTACTCCACTAACACGAAGGAATGCGTCTTTATCTTGATTGGCAAATGCATTAACTAATTCTAATGGCGATAAGCTGGTTAAAATAGCAAGTGACATTCTTGTGCCAACACCCTTCACCGTAGTAAGAACATTAAACCATTCCTGTTCTTCCTTATCCATAAAGCCATATAGATGAATATGGTCTTCTCTGACATGAGTCTCGATAAATAAACTCACTGCTCCCCCTTTTTGTGGAAGATTTTGTAGTGTTTTTCCTGAAACATAAACGATGTAGCCAACCCCATTAACATCTAGGATACAGTAGTCACTTTCTATTATGTCGATTAATCCTTTTAACTTTCCAATCATTAAGTCCGAGTCCTATTTATTGTTGCCTATATTAGTTATACTGCCTTAAATCATATAATGCATTAGTTTCGCAATAATTTGCATGACATAGAGCAATTGCCAAGGCATCAGCAGAGTCGCTGCTATCTATTTTTACGGCAGGTAACAAAATAGAAACCATAGCAGATATTTGGTTTTTATCTGCTCTACCATTGCCAGTGATAGCCTTTTTTATTTTTGTAGCATCATATTCTTCAGGTAATAGATTATGCTGTGATAAGGTTACAATAAGTGCTCCTCTCGCATGCCCAAGCTTTAGAGAAGAAAGTGGATTTTTATTTACAAAAGTTTTTTCTATTGCAGAGTCGTTAGGAGAATATGTTTGTACAACAGCAGATAATTCATTTGATAATGTGTAAAGTCTTGGCGCTAGTTCAAGCTTACTATCAGTCGAAATAGTACCATTGGCGATATGGATTCTTTTATTATCCTTAATATCTACAATGCCCCAACCAGTAAATCTTAAGCCAGGATCTATGCCGATAATTCTTTTGTTATTTGATTCCAAATTCTTTAACCGATCTATTAATCAGAACTTCATAATCTTTAATGACTTTATTTGTTACAGGGGAATCTATATTCTTTAGAGATTTAAGAACGGCCGATCTCATCTCGTTACTATTTGTTGTCATCAAAACATTTTTTAGTACAGGCACTGCTTTATCTAATTTTTGAGGGGCTATACCTCCACTGAGAAGATTTGCGATATTTGCAACAGATGTTGGATCACCAGCTACATCCATTATAGGGGCAAGTTCACTAGGAATTGCTTGCTTAACTATGTTAGTGGGTAATATGTCTTTTAGTGATGTAGATCCTGTAATTTCACCAAAATTAGGAACATTAATTGATGGAATTTTTAGATTTTTTATTGCCGAGGTATCAACATCGCCTAAGCCAATTGAATCTAATGAAGATTCTATTACATCATCAAAAGTGTTTATTTTAGGCAAGGAGAAACCGCCTAGATATTTCTGAGAATACATACGTATTTTATGCTTATATTCATCCACTGTTCTTGAAAACTCCGGGTTCATTTTCCAGAAATAATTAAATCCTATAATTAAAACAGCAGTAACAATAATAAAGCTTATTATTCTATTGAGAATAAATGCCATTGTTCCTACAATGCTTGAATATATTGTTCCTATGATGCCACCTAGCAGTAAAGAGGTAGCATAACCAACTAAGAAAATGCATAGCATAATTACAGCTAATACAAGACCACATGCACCCAAAATAGTAAAAGCTATTTTCTTCAATATTTTTAATAATGACCCGATAAGGCCAAGATTATCTAATTTTTTATCAATATCTGAAGAGAATTTATCATATTCCCCAGCTAGAATGTTAAGATCTGGCGCACTGAATAAATCTTGCTGCTTTTGTATATTATCATGCTTTTTATAACCGAGACTAGTTGATCTACCAGCTAATGGGGGAATATCACTATTTTCCGAATGTCCTATATTATTGGATAAAGCTTGTCTATTGGAAGTTGGCATATTGTTTTCATGATAGTTTTCCCACTCATTTAGATTGATTTGCTCATAATTTTCTTTTAGTGAGACAGGAGAAATATCACCATTATTTTCCATTACATCTACAGGAGCGATATATTCTTCTTCATCCTCAATATATAACTTACCGTTTGGAAAGTTCCTATCGTAATTCTGTGGTTTATCATCTGACATAATATACAGAATAATTTACTGGATGAAAAGATTCAACAACTATAGCTCTATTTTAAGTATTAATTCAAATCATTTGAATTATTTTTGTTATTATTACTATGAATTTTTCTTATCATCTTCAGAATCGCTGAGTTGGTCTTCTTCTATAACTTCATAATCTACATCAATTATAGTATTCTGTGGGTCTTTATTTTTTTGTGATCTGAAGCCATCGCCATTATTGTTATTCATGCGTTCTTTAAGTCTGAACCAAAAGACACGTAATGTGAAATAACCCAATATTAGGAGGAATAATACTAATATATATACGAAAGAATAGAAGGCTATAACAGCTGCTAATAGAAGAAAAAGAATAGTTTTTAATTTTGCCATTTATTTATTGAGATAAAAATATGCTAAGGGTTTCTCTGAAAAATTGTAAGTACCATAACATCCCCGCTGAGAATGTAGCCATGATCATAAAGAAACTTAAATATAATTGCAATGGAATAACAACGAAAAACACCTGCATGTTAGGCATTAATCTTCCCATTAGCCCACCAGCTAAATAAATGAATAATCCAATTAAAATTAATGGTGATGAGATTTTAAAAGCAACTACGAAACCATCTGATAATGTTCTGGAGAATAATTCAGCAAAATCAGCAAAAGGAGGGAGATCTCCAATGCGGAATAGATTATAGCTATCTATAACACCCTCTATTATCAGATGATGGGAGTCTGATACAAAAACAAGAGTTATCGCGGTTATAGTCATGAAATTACCGATTACAGAACCTTGGCTACCTTGTGTAGCATCAAAAAGAAGTGCAGACGCAAGACTCGATTGGAACGCTATTATCATACCTGCAATATGTATTAAGGCCTGAATCATACGCATAATTGTACCAATAAACAGACCTATGAAAGTCTCTGATGCTATTAGTATAAAAAGATCAATAGCATTTGATGGCATGGGAGGTAAGCTACTTTGCAAGAGTGGTACGCTAATAATACTCAATGCTAATGCAGTAATTAATTTCGTACGTGGGTTTATATATGCTTCCCCAAAACCTGGCATAAATGCAAGTGCAGTACCGATTCTACAAAAAATCAGAAAGGGATGAAAAATTGCTAAAGTTGTTATTTCAGTTAGCACCTAAATTTCCTTACATACACTCATACGCCGATAATCCGCCCATATAAAGTTTGGGTGAAATCAAATAATGTAGTAAATATGTACGGTAATAATAATATTAATGAAACAAAAATAGCTACTATTTTAGGAACAAAAGATAAAGTCATTTCCTGAATTTGCGTTAATGCTTGGAATAGAGAAATTACCAGACCAACACCTAAGGCAATAGCCATTACTGGTAGTGATATTTTTAATAATATCACTATGGCTTCGGTTGATACTTCAAGTACTTCTGCTTCTCCCACTCTATCTATGTCTCCATGAATATCATTATATAGGCATTATATAGGCATTTTCATGATGTCTTGATATGCAGAGATAATTCTTGTTCTAACTGCAGAAACAGTCTTAAGTGCAATCTCAGCATTATTTACAGCACTTGCTAACTCTGTAAGACTGACATCGCTTACAAGAGATGCAGAAGCTGTTGCCTCTCCATGTTTCAAGGATGTTACTGTTTCATCCAGAACATTATTAACTAAATTTGAAAAATCGTTTCCATTACCTGAACCAGCAGGACTCACAGAGCTATTATTTAATAATTGTTCTGTATTCTGATAGGCGTTTATCGCACTCAATTTTGTATCCATTTTGTACTCCAGTTAAGTTACAAATCATTTCTTAAGTGAGTATATATGTTTATATAACTCTATATATACCCACATTTTTTAACCTACCTGGTCAAATATAACCTAATTATTAGGTCAAAATAAAATTATACTCTATCTAAGCAAATCCAAAGTTCTGTCTATCATACTTTTAGACATTTCAATAGTAGCCAAATTTGCTTCATAGCTCCTCTGAGCCTCTTTCTGATCAGCCATTTCAATCATCGTATTTACATTCGGCTTCTGGATATATCCATTTGCATCGGCTGCAGGATGTCCAGGTCTAAACTCTTTAGGAAATTCAGATGTATCTCTTCCAACTTTTTTAACTCGAACTATATTTGCACCAATTTCTTTATCGAAAATATTTTCAAAGCTAATAGTTTTTCTCTGATAAGGGGCTTCGCCAGGTGAGTTTGGTACTGATGCTGAATTGGCAACATTTTCTGCTATAACCTTAAGGCGTTCGCTTTGGGCTTTCATTCCTGATGCTGCTATAGATATAGATGCTTCTAAATCTGACATGAAATTATCTACCCTCATCAATTGCAGTGTTAATCAACTGAGTCATTTTTTTATAGAGACTTGTTGTCGCACTATAATCCATAGAATTTTTAGACATTTTTAACATCTGCTCTTCAATAACAACCGAGTTACCCGTAGGCGTAGTCTCGTAAAAAGTCTTCTGATTTTGAGATGCAAATGTACCAGTATTTGATGTAGATGCAGAAATATGACCAGAGTTGGTTGTGGACATGGAAATGCCCGATTGTTGATCAACCATTTTAGCAAAATTTACTTTTTTTAAATCAACAGGTCTATAGCCCGGCGTATTTGCATTTGCTATATTCCTAGCAATAACAGATTGACGCGCACCTATATAATCCATCTTATTTTCCAAAGCGGAAAAAAGCTTTATTTTAGATAAATCCATAATTCTCTTTTAAATTCAGATAATTAATCTATTGCACATAAATCATCTGAATTCCCCTTAACTCTTCTTCGTCCGCATTCTATATTATTAGGGGATATATGTCACTGAAAATATATAGTAAATCTATAAATCTAGTGAATTTGCACCGTTTATGTTGCGGAAATTCTTATCTTGAACAATAACGGCAATTTTATCAGATTTAATTATCTTTTTTAAATCAATAATAATGGATTTTTCCTTTCCTGACCATTCTCCTATATTGTAGATCTTTTTAACAACATTATGGTTTTTTATATCCTCACCACTATTTTCACCATTTGTTACCTTTGTATTAATAACTTTATCATATGAGAATAGAACTATGTTCTGTTTAGCTTTTAGGTCATCATTAAGTTCCTTTCCTACGATGATTTCCAGTATATCTTTATCCTTCTTCACAAAATCTATTGATATATCCCTCCATGAATTCCTAGCCATTCTTTTGGCTCTTAAAAGAAGTAAGTTTATTTCGTCTTTTCTTGACCCTATTTCCTCAGAAAACCCTTCTACAACCATTTGTGGTGTATAATTTCTATTAGTTTTGAAATTCTTAGTATTATAATTTCTTTGTCTGCTCGTATTATCTTTGCTGCTATGAGGGTCTTTCCATCCCCATATTCCATCATCATCCCAATAATCAACATGTAAAGAAAGTGCGATTATCCCATCATTTTTTGCTAATTCTCCAAGAAATTTATCAGCAGGAGGACATGATGAACAGCCTTGAGATGTGAAAAGTTCAATAACTATAGGTCTGGCATTTAGACTTGCTGGAAAAGAAATAACAGAAAATATGGCTGCTAGAGTTATTATTCTTTTTCTAAAAATATTTAGCATAAATTATTCCAAAGTAATGATTAATATAGTTATTCTATTCTCCTATTATATGTTTTTAGTTTCATTAGGCTATAAATTTTATCAAAAATATGCTATAATGTAGGCAGAGTGCAATTTTACAAAGGGATAATATGTCTTTTAAAGACGAAGCTATTGAGGGGAATAATACTACATCTGGGATAAAAGAATTTTTCTCCAGCCCTGAAGCTTTTTACCGATTTGGTGCAAAAATTCTAACAAAAATAATATATAGAACCAAATTTATTGATATGCACAATATACCCGAAACAGGCCCTGCAATTCTTGTTTGTAATCATATATCATATATGGATGGTATGCTAATTCATACTGCATGCCCAAGACCAGTAAAGTTCATTATTGATGCAGATATATATAAAGTTCCAGCGGTAAAATACTGGATGGATTATTGCGGAGCGATTCCAATCTCTCCTAACCGTAAATCTGTTAATGAAGCACTTGACGCGGTATCAGAAGCAATGAAGAATGGTGAGCTTGTATGTATATTCCCTGAGGGCTATTTAACATATACTGGAAATATGATAAGGTTTAGATTTGGTGTTGAATGGATGGTTAAAAGGGACAATGTTCAGGTTATTCCTCTTGCTATTAAGGGGCTGTGGGGAAGTATTTTCTCAAGGAAATACATACATTCAAGATTTCCATGGATGCCTAGAAGTTTATTTAGGAAAGTGACAGTAAAATGTGGTGAGGCCGTGCCACCTGAAAAGGCAAAAGTTAACCACTTACAACGGGTTGTAATGAAATTAAAAGGCTCTATTTAGAAAAATATATTATAGTGACCATATGAAGAACAAGGGCTTTACATTAATAGAATTATCAATTGTACTGATTATTATTAGTCTTATAGTTGGTGGTATTGTTGGAGGTAAGAGCCTTATTCATAGCGCAGAGATTAGTAAAATAGCTTCAAAAATAGAAGGCTATAAAACGGCGATTAATGTTTTTTATGATCAGTATGATGCATTTCCAGGTGATTTAAATAATGCAGATGAATACTGGCCAGTAGAATGTGTGGATGAAGTAACTAATTATTGTAATGGCAATAATGATGGTCAAATATATAATCTGGCTGGTTTGTCGCGTGAAAGCTTGAGAGCATGGCAACATATGACATTAGCTGACATAATGCCTGGAAGTTATACAGGTTTAGGTGCAGGAGCTATATTCCCATCTATAGAAGCGGTTGAAGAAAGTATTCCCACTGGACCATTAAGAAGTGTTTTTACTATATTTCATACAAATAATGCGCCTGCTAATGGCAAAATTGGTAATTATATTAGAGTAGCAGGGCTATTCCAATTCGGAGCAAATGTTTTACCTATTGGTGGACTGCTTAAGCCTTCTGATGCTAAGAAGATTGATAGGAAAATGGATGATGGAAGTGCAGATGGGGGGATTTTGCGCTCAGAAAACGGGTTCTCTGATGGCGGAGGTGCATTAACAGGTTGTTTGGCTGGAGGAGCGGCAACAGGTGATTATGATTTAAGTACAGTAACAAATGATTGTGTTGTGTATGCTTTCTTTAATTAGTTTTTATACTATAAACGTAAAAAATCTTTTGATTGATATTATTATTTTTTATTTATAAACTATCGAGAAATTTCTTCCACGCTATTTTTGTAGCATCAATATCATGATTATTATGTCCTTTATTTTTAAAACTGGTCATGGATATTACTTGCTTGCCTTTTTTAGCATCTCTATTTTTCTTTAGATTATTAAATATCTCAAGGCCGTTTTTATAAGGAACAATATTGTCCTTATCGCCATGCATTATCAATACATTTTCATCAACATTATGTAATTTGCTTAATGAATCAAATTTGTGATTCAGAAGTAAAGAAACAGGTAAGAAAGGATAATGTTCTTTGGCTACATTTGTCATGGAAGTGAAAGGAGATTCAAGAATAACCGCATGGAAATCTTTTTCCGATGCAAGTTGAATAGCAATTCCAGACCCAAGAGACTCCCCATATAATATTATATTTTCAGTATTGAAGCCTTTATCTTCAATAAATTTTACTGCCGAACGTGCATCTTTATACAGACCTTCTTCACTTGGCGAACCTTTGCTATTTCCATAACCTCTATAATCCAGAGCAAATAATCCATAATTTTCGTCTAGAAATAGACTATATTCACCTATTCTATAGCTAATATTTCCTCCATTACCGTGAAGATATAATATGATTTTATCGTTACCATTTTTTGGTGGAATGTACCAAGATGATAGTTTAACTCCATCATCTGCTTCATGTGTTACCGTATAGGCCTTGGTAAATTTAGGCCCTACATCCATTAGTTTTTTATGTGCTGGAAAAATTAGTTTCTCTTGTAGAGAGCATGCGGCAGTACAAATCAGAAGATATGAAAACAAAATTGTTATGGATATAAATTTTATAGTTTTGTTTCTCACTCTACGACCTTTAAAATAATAACAGTAAATAACTTCAGTGTAAGGACTAGTTTATTTATAGTATTTTACTATATTATTAGCAACTTCATTTGTATCCCAAGTTATATGTCCTGAATCTTTTAAAATTATAATCTCAGAATCTTTCCCTGATTTTAAAGCAGTGTCATTTATTCTATATGCATGATCGATATCTGTTGTTTCATCATTCTCAGGGTGCATTATACAAATGTTAGTATCGGTACTGATTTTTGCCGTTCTTTGTAATGAATCAAACGGGTGTCTTATCACATTTTCTAAGCCTAGCCCTTTTAAATCAGGGTGCAAGTCTAATACTTTCTCCTTCATTGTTGTAAAGGCAGCTACCGTTGCAAGCAGTTTTGCAGGTTTTCCAATATCTGATAAATGTTCAGCACAAATAAATGCAGAACAAGCTCCTAGAGATTCACCGAAAACGGTAATTTCTTTATTATCAATATTCCTATCTTCAATTAAATACTGTGTAACAGATTCTATATCTTCAATAAAACTATTTTCGGATGGATTCCCTTCGCTTTTGCCATACCCTCTTAATGATACGGCACAAAAAGAAATATTTTTTTCCTGAAGAGATTTTAATAGATTAATTCTGTATTCATGGTCAAAAACCTCGCCATCTTCTGGGTATCCTACATTTCCCCAATGTCCTGTATTTCCGTGAAAAGCTATTACGAAAGGTGCTTGATTGCCTGATGTGTCACCTGAATCAGTACAGTCATTTCCTGCATTTGCATCATATAACCATATTTGTATTCTTTCATTATGTGCAGTATTTAAAAAAGATTCTTGAATATTTTTTAAGCCATAAGAATCTGGATCAGAAATTGAAGGAATGTCCTTTTGCTTAGGTTTGAAAATTAAAGATTCCTGATTCTTTCCTAGATATTTCAATTTAATTATTGAAAAAATATTTCTGATTATTCCCAATATATAAACCTCTTTCAGAGTATTATTTGAAGCAAAATATTCTTTATATATAGCTATGAAAATATTCTAGCTATGTAATTTTCTTAGATTTCTTTTCTTTTTTAACCTTTACTTTAGGAACGAATTTTCTTCCTAAAGCCTTCTCAAAGAAATAGTTAAATTCAGCGCCAAAAATATAAATTATACTAACTACATAAAAGAACAATAACGATGCTATTATACCACCTAATGAGCCATATACCAAATTTACCTGCTCAAAGTTCTTTAGATAGCTCGTAAATAGATAAGCAAAACCTACCCAGCCTGATAAAGTAAGTAAAGTTCCCGGGCAAACATAAGTCCATCTTTGTTTGATATTAGGTAAAATATAATAACTTATAGAAACCACTAAAAACAATATTGCCGGACTGATTACATATTGCACATAATGAATCAAATTTTCAAATTCAGTAGGCTCAATAGGTAAGTGCATTTTAACTCTATCCCATATTACGGGTAAGAATATCATAACTGTCATGCCTATTATAATTATTATGATGAGTGCGAGGAACTGCGCTATACTTAGCAGCCTTCTCCATATATAGGCAGGAGGAGTTTGAACTCTATATGCTCTGTTTAAGATTGTTCTCGTGCCTTCTACGGCCGAAGACGCTGTCCATATAATACCTATAATAGCAACAGTAAGAAGCCCCTGTGGTGGGCCAGATAATATTTCATTAATTCTAGGTTCAAGTGCTAAAATTATATTCTCTGGTAAGTAATTTATAACAATATCATTTACGAAATTATCACCAACTTGAGTTTGCCCAATTACACCTGTTACTGCTACTAGAAAAACGAGGAATGGAAAAAATGATAAAAGACCAAGGAACGCCATATAGCCAGCATGTTCTATACCATCATGCATCACTGTCCAATAGCTTGCGTCGTAGAAACACTTACCGAGTTTCTTTATTGTAAGCTTAGTTTTTTTTATTTTCCTACTAGTCATAATATATTTTTACATGAAAAATTCTGGAAGTTATCCAGTATTTGCTTGGTTTGCCCCAATTCTTCTTTTGTAAATAATTGTACAATTTCCTTTTTATTATCTGCTCCTTCTGCATTTGCTCTACGTGCAGCCAGAGAAAACCATATATAGGCCTTTATATTATCTTTTTCAATTTTAATATCATCAAATTTCTTTGCATTGCTATAAAGCTGACCAATTACAAGCTGAGCTTTTGCAAAACCATTTTCCGCCGCGGTACAGAACCACTCTACGGCTTTTTTATTGTCATGTGCGCCTTCAAACTCATTACAACAATATGAATTAGCAAGTTCCCATTGAGCATATACATCCCCTTGTTCTGCATATTCAATCCAAACTTTTCTTTTTGTTAGTTTGTCATAGCCACCAAGTAATGCAGCTGCACTTGTTGTATAGGGATTAATCATATAACTGCAATTTGATAGAAATATGCAGCATAATAATAAAGATAGATATCTTCTTAGCCAGATTAAATATAGTTTATTGGTTTGCATCTTCCTGCGTTTCTATGTTTGTTTCTGCGTTATTATCATCATCGTCATTACTGGAATCTTCATCATTGGCATTATCATCAGTATCGTAGATTTTGCGCTTCTCTTCTACGATTTCTAAACATTCATCAAATCCTTCAATCCAATCAGTTATTGCCATATTCTTCTTATGGTCAGATTTCATGGGGAATAGAGCAACTTTGATTAATCCTAAATATCCACTTATCATAGGCTGATTAATATCTATGAAAGGATATCTATTTTTTGTGCCTAGAGTATTGAAAGTCTCTATTTCGTCATCATAAATTGTTAGAACCCAGTTCTTTTTAATCCATAATTCAAAAAATATGTGTGATATTCCGATGAATATAATAGTTGCTATTAGTGTGCCTGTTATAATTTCTGAAGAAGTAGACTCACTTGATTGAAGATAGAAATAGAAAAATACTGGATATATAAGATATATTTTAGCAAATTTAGAATATTTTACGTAGAATTTCTTTTCTAATTTTTCTTCCATAAATTTCCTCTAATAATAAGAATATCAGTTGCTTATACCATGTTAGCGAGGGTTTTCACACCAAATTCTTGGAAATCTTTTAATTAGAGTTTCAGCTTCTTTTAATTCCTCTTCGCTTAGTTTGCTTTTAATTCTAGCTATGTAATCGGAGGAGGCTGTATGGTCATTTAGTAGAGCAAGTGAAAAATATGTATATGAAAGAACCGGGTCTTTAGGAACAATGCTACCTTTGTAGTTAGTTGTTTCATCATAGATTTTGCCAATTTCAAACATGGCATCACGCTGACCTTTCTTGGCGGCAGTACACCACCATTTTAGAGCTTCTATATTATTGTAATATGGTCTTTCTCCACAGCAATATAGACTACCAACTTTATATTGTGCTTCTACATCTCCATCTTTTGCAAGGTAAAGCCATGTTTGTATCTCTGCTTTCTTTTTACTAAGCCTAGCACCATCAAACAAAATTTCCATGCAGCCTGACAGTATAAATACAGGAATCACAGCAATTAGAATTACTCTGGATATTTTTTTTATAAGATTTGGTAAATTAGTCATTAACTACCCCGTATTAAGCAGCTACAGAATTTCCTTCAGCTAACTTATCAAGCTCTTTAATAATAGCATCACCCATTTCGCTAGTTCCTACCTGAGTCATGCCTTCTGACATAATATCACCTGTTCTGATATTGCTTGCAAGAACATTCTTTATTGACTGCTCTAGCATATCAGCTTCTTTGCCCATATCGAAACTATAACGCAACATCATTGATACGCTAAGGATAGTAGCAATTGGATTAGCTTTATTTTGTCCTGCAATATCTGGGGCTGAGCCATGTACTGGTTCGTATAATGCATTACATGTATCACTACCCTTCGCACCTAGTGATGCAGATGGAAGCATTCCAAGGCTACCAGTTAGCATTGCAGCACAATCTGATAATATATCACCAAACATATTTGTAGTAACTATTACATCAAATTGTTTTGGAGTTCTAACTAATTGCATAGCAGCATTATCTACATACATATTGCTCAGTTCAATATCCTGATATTCAGCTTCTTGAATTTTTGCAACTTCCTCTCTCCACATTTCTGTAGCGACAAGTACATTTGCTTTGTCAACACTGCAAACTCTTTTGTCTCTTTTGCTTGCTAGATCTAAAGCTACACGAGCAATACGCTGTACTTCATCACTAGTATAAACAAGAGTGTTATAACCTTTACGTCTTCCGTCTTCTAGAGTCTCTACACCTTTTGGCTCTCCGAAATAGATTCCGCCAGTAAGTTCTCTAACAATCATTATATCAAGACCGCTTACTATTTCTCTCTTTAATGAAGATGCATCTGCAAGCTCATCAAATACTATAGCAGGGCGTAAATTTGCAAATAAATCTAGTTCTTTACGAATCCCTAGTAAGCCTTTTTCAGGTCTTACAGATATATCCAGAGATTCCCATTTAGGACCGCCAACAGCTCCAAGTAATATTGCATCAGCTTCTCTTGCTGCTTTTATCGTGGTCTCTGGGAATGGGTCACCTTCTTTATCATAGGCAATTCCACCAAGATTAGCTTCTGACAAAGAAAAGTCAGAATTAAAGTTTGAATTAAACCAATTGATTATTTTAGTTGCTTCTGAAACTACCTCAGGACCTATTCCATCACCTGGAAGTAAAAGGATGTTCTTACCCATTATTATACCTTATATATTATAGTATTTACCATTTTCATTTACTCGCCGTTATTCTTCGGACTCACAAAATTCACGTAGTCATCGTACGCTATGTTTATCTGGGCTAAAATTTAGCTCACCTCAAATGCCTAGAGTAAATAAAAAGCGAAAACACTATAGATTGTGAATTCATTAAAACGCACTGCTTTGTAAAGTAAATTATTTATTTTTGCAATATTAAATTAAAAATACTATATACAGATATTAATAGGTTATAATAAAATTTATAAAACTAACTTAGGAACTGCAAATGTGCGGAATCATTGGAATAATCGGTAATGATAATGTAACAGATAGACTCATAGAATCTCTGAAGAAACTCGAATATAGAGGATATGATTCGGCTGGTATTTCCGTTAATATTGGAAATGATATTGATCGTAGAAGAGCCAAAGGTAAAATTGTTGAACTTGAGAAAGTTCTGGAATCTAATCCTATATCAGGAAATTTAGGAGTTGGGCATACTAGATGGGCAACACATGGCGCTCCTACAATTTCAAATGCTCATCCACACGCTACTGAAAAAGTTTCACTGGTACATAACGGTATTATAGAAAATTTTCAGTCCCTAAGAAGTGAATTGATCGAGAAAGGGTACAAATTTCATACCGATACAGATACCGAAGTTATACCTAATCTAATTCAATATAATCTTGATAATGGTAAGTCGCCTGAAGAGGCTGTAAAAGATGCAGTATCAAAGCTTCAGGGAGCTTTTGCAATTGGAGTAATATTTAAAGATTATGATGATCTTATTATTGCGGCAAGGAAAGGTTCTCCACTAGCTATTGGATATGGTGATGGCGAAATGTATCTTGGTTCAGATGCCCTAACACTTGCGCCACTTACGAAACAGATAAGCTATCTTGAAGATGGAGATATTGCTATTCTTCGAAGATCATCTTGTAAGATTTATGATGGTAGCTCTAATGAAGTGAATAGAGAAATTATTTCAATATCTTCAATCGATAATGCTGCCTCTAAAGGAAATTATAAGCATTATATGCTAAAAGAAATATATGAGCAGCCAACAGTTATTGGAACAACATTAAAAAGTTTCTACCATCCTATAACTGGGGAAATAACTCTTCCTGAAATGGATTTTGATCTTAAAGATATTTCAAGAGTTACAATTGTTGCATGTGGTACATCATTTTATGCTGGTCTGGTTTGTAAATATTGGCTGGAAGGTATCGCAAAAATATCTGTTGATATAGATGTGGCATCAGAGTTTAGGTATAGAGAACCAATATTGGAAGAGGGTGGTTTAGTAATCGTGATTTCTCAATCAGGAGAAACTGCTGATACTCTGGCAGCTCTTAAATATGCTAATGAGAAACAACAGCATACGCTGGCGATTGTAAATGTTGATGAAAGCACTATGGCAAGAGAAGCCGATTGTGTTCTTAAAACTCACGCAGGCCCTGAAATTGGAGTTGCCTCTACAAAAGCATTCACAACACAACTTATTGCTCTGGCTTGCTTAACTCTTGAATTAGCTGATAGCCGTAATGCTATTACTTCTACGGAAAAGAAGAATTATGCAGATTCTCTATCTGAAATACCATCGCGTTCTTTAGAGGTATTGCATCATGAAGAGGTAATTAAGAATATTGCCAAAGAGTTGGTTAATGCTAATGATATTATTTATATAGGTAGAGGGTCATCATATCCTATAGCTCTTGAAGGTGCTTTGAAACTGAAAGAAATATCATATATCCATGCTGAAGCTAATGCTGCTGGAGAATTGAAACATGGATCGATTGCGCTTATCGATGATAATGTTCCAATAATTGCTATTGCACCGTCAGATCATTTATTTGATAAAACAGCTGCAAATATTCAGGAAGTTGTTGCCAGAGAAGGTAAAGTTATTTTGTTGAGTGATAAAAAGGGAATTGATGCGTTAAAAGATATCGTGTTTGATACAATTGAGCTTCCAGATGCACAGCCATTTGCATCTCCATTATTATATGCCATCCCTATTCAGCTTATTGCTTACCATGTCGCGGTGCTAAAAGGAACGGATATCGACCAGCCTAGAAATCTTGCGAAATCAGTTACTGTGGAGTAATTGAATATTATACAGGTTTAGAATTCTTCACTATTTGCTAAACTCCAATCTTCTTTATAGTCTGAGTGGATTTTATCATTCATAAAACTACCTGATTCTATATATGGGTATATATCGCTATATTTTTTAGTTACAGAGTTTTCTATATATTTATTTATGTGAGAAGGAGATAAGCCATCAGATGATTCCAATCCCATCGCACCAAGAAGATTTAAATATGCTTCTATAGTTCCTCCATGATAATTGGCAACTCGTTTATATTTATCTTCTACAACTAACCCTTTCATTCTAGATTTATCAGTTGTAGTTATTCCTGTAGGGCATTTATTAGTATTGCACTCAAGTGATTGTAAGCAGCCTAAAGCAAACATCATAGCACGAGCGGAATTGCACATATCTGCTCCCAGAGCTATTTTTGCTATCATATCATACCCACTTGCAATTTTGCCGCTTGAGATAATTTTAACTTTATCCCTGATGCCAGCACCAATTAAGCAGTTATTTACGAATATTAGACCCTCATTTGCTGATATACCAAGACGATTAGTGAATTCAACAGGGGCAGCACCTGAACCACCTTCCGCACCATCAACTGTTATGAAATCTGGAGTTATTCCTGTTTCTACCATTGCTTTGCATATACCCATAAACTCCTTTCTTATGCCGATACATAACTTAATACCAACAGGTTTTCCTCCTGACTCTGTTCGCATTTGATCTATCAGATATAATAGCTCTTTAGGAGTGGAGAATACAGAATGAGAAGGTGGCGAGATTGAATCTTTCCCTATTTCTGTTGAACGTAAAGCAGCAACTTCTGCATCTATTTTTACCGAAGGCAATAAGCTGCCATGAGATGGTTTCGCTCCCTGAGATAATTTTATCTCAATCATTTTAACATTATCAATAACTGCTTGTTCTTTAAATTTCTCAATATCAAAACTGCCGTCAGATTTTCTGCATCCAAAATAACCAGTCCCAATTTGCCAGATAATATCGCCACCATTCTCTAAGTGATATTTGCTTAATCCACCTTCGCCAGTATTTTGAGCAAATCCACCAGTTTTTGCTCCTTTATTTAGAGCGAGGACAGCATTTGCGCTTATTGCCCCAAAACTGAGTGCAGAGATATTTAGCCTTGATGCATAATATGGTTTGGTACAATTATCTCCTCCAATAACTATTTTGGATTCTTCGTAGCTTACTAACTTTGGGTTTAGTGAGTGAAGAAGATATTCGTAACCTATAGAATCTATATCTTTTTGTGTTCCAAATGGTAAAGTATTTCTGACTGATTTAGCTCGCCTATATACTAAATCTCTAACTTCTCGGTTAAACGGCTTCTCGCTCTGATTACTAGCAATGAAATATTGTTGAATATGAGGTCTGACAGATTCAAGTATATATCGTAAGTGACCTATTACAGGATAATTGCGTAAAATATTATGGTTGGAATTTATATCCCATATCCCAATTGCAATATAGGGCACAATGATAAATAGTAGATATATGATATTTGGAAAAATATTATAGAGTGCTAGAACCAATAATATAGAAGATATAGATATTATATAGAATGTTGAACGCATGGAGTCAGTAATGATTAATATATTTAATTTACGCAGATGCTACACTATTTTTATGTAATGAGTAATAATTAAAAAGAAAAATATCGTCAGAGAATAAACCGCTTTCAGAGATTGTTTCATTAATTTTATCAATTACAATATTAATATTATCAATATGAGTCCCCGGTAAGACAATGGATAAGATTGCATTATTTTTGAAGTCTACCAATACTTGATCAGTCTTTCTCAGGCAGTTATTAAGAATTTCTCTAAGACTATTCTCAATATAGCTCATTCTTTTCTTTGTTAGATTCTCAGGTTTGATAGTTGCTATAGTCAAAACGGATAAATCAAAGCCAGTTTTTCTTGCTATAACTTTCAGAAGTTCATTTTGGCATTTAAAGAACATTTCTTTATAACTTTCATTATTTGTTAGATTTGGTTCTTGTTTAAGCAAAGAAAAGCTATCAGGAAGGCTAACGTCAAACGCGTTTTCTGATTTTCTTCTTTTGTAAGCCATATTCATAGTTTTTTGTTTTCGCCGTATTAACATTGCCGCTGTAAGCTAAGTACCGTTTTAAGTTACAATGCTGTATGATTTTTATTGTTTCTGAAATTTCTCTATCGAACTTGTTATAAGTTCTTTCTTCTATAAAATAAAGTTACTTAATAATTTTTATAAATAAGAGAACAATTAAGTCACATATGTGAACAATGTTCTTGTATGGTTAGGTTTAATGTGATAATAAAATTGTTGTAGAATTTTAAAGTAGAATAATATATTAGTATAATCCATGTCCGATCAAGCACACCTATTAAAGAGCCGTCGTTTCCTGCCTTTGTTCATAACTCAATTTATGGGCGCTTTTAACGATAATGCTTTCAAAAATTCATTTCTAATATGGTATACATATGATGTAGCTGTTGGAAATGGTCTTGATCCCCAAAAATTGGTTACAATTGCAGCAGGTCTGTTTATTCTTCCATTCTTTTTGTTTTCTGCTACGGCGGGTCAGATTGCAGATAAATTTGAGAAATCTCTTCTGATACAAAGAATTAAAATTATAGAAATAATATTAATGATAGCCTGTGTAGTTGGGTTTTATATGCAAAGCGTATATTTCCTGTTGGTAATTCTCTTTCTGATGGGAGTACAATCTACATTTTTCGGGCCACTAAAATATAGTATTCTACCTGACCATTTGAAAGATGATGAGCTTATTGGCGGAAATGCTATAATTGAAGCTGGAACTTTCCTTTCTATACTTATTGGGACAATATTTGGCGGTATAATAATTAGAACGGAATATGGTGTTGAAATCATATCTGTTACAATATTAACTATATCGATTATCGGTTGGATAAGCAGCAGATCTATACCTAAGTCCGATCCTGCAGATTCCTCTATAACTATTAATATAAATATTTTCGGCGAAATGCTAAATATTGTGAAATATGCTAGAGCAAATGAGTCTGTATGGTTGTCTATAATCGGTATATCATGGTTCTGGTTTGTAGGCGCTACATTCCTTACGCAATTTACTCCTTATACGAAAGATATAATCCTAGGGAATGAGCATATTATAACCATGTTCCTAACTTTGTTTTCAGCTGGAATAGGAATCGGCTCTTTATTTTGTAATAAATTACTGAATGGGAGTATCAGTGCTAAATTCGTGCCGTTAGGATGTATTCTTATCTCTATTTTTACAGTAGATTTATATTTTGCAACACAAGGATTTATAACTGATTATGCTAAATCAGAATTAAAAGCGACAGATGAGTTGATAAATATAAGTCAGTTTTTAGGTGTTTCTATACATAGTAAAAGAATTATTTTTGATTTATTAATGATATCTGTTTCATCAGGCATATATATAGTTCCGCTATATGCTATTATGCAGCATCGCTCAGATGAAAAATATTTGGCAAGGATCATTGCATGCAATAATATCCTTAATGCATTTTTCATGGTTATTTCATCCATTGCAGCTCTAGTGCTGTTTAGCTATGATGTTGAGATACATGAGCTGTTTTTAATAATGGCAATAGCGAATTTCTTTATTTATTTTATCGTAAAGAAACTTGTTAGAGAAAAAACTCCTAAACAAGAAATTTCCAAAGAAGAAAACCTTAAATAAGTAATGTCCGTAAAAGAATAATAAATAAGAATATTATGAGATGAATGAAGAATTTATAAAGAAATTTAAAGCTAAATTTTTTATCTGCAATATAGCTTTCGGAGTTATGGCAACTCCATATGCACTAATGATTAATAATATGGGTAAAATAGATTATCTAGGTGCATCTTTAGGATATTTTCTGTTTGTAATTTTATATTCGTATCTTCTTACAAAAAATAGCTCTGAACAGAATAAGCAGAAATATAGAGAAATATTTATATCACTGAAATATGCTATTTATATTAAAATCTGTATGGTATTTCTAGGAACACTAGCTTTCACCAAAATGGTGTTAATTGCAAAAATTGCAAAAATATTTATTTTGCCGGAGTTTATGTCGGTAGTGAAATCATATGATATTGTTATTAATAAGGACATATTTAATATTACTGAAAACAAGATTAGTTTTGTAGATAGTCTATTAATTGCTGTTGTTAACGGAATAAGCCTATCTATATTATTAGCTATAATTGCAATGGCAGTATTCTTTTTTAGGAAGTTCTTCGTAATTGGAAAAGAAAAAGGCAATTTTGCAGAAGCAGAAGCAGAAGCAGAAGCAGAAGCAGAAGCAGTTAAAAAAATAAAAATATCAGAATCAAAGAAATTAAAAAAAACAGAGGATAATTATGATTAAATTTATCTTAAGAGCCATTATAAAGAAAGTCTATAAAGTCGAAGTAGAGGGAATAGAGAATTATAAAAATGCTGGCGATAAAATAATTGTAATAGCAAATCATACATCCTTTCTGGATGCTCTATTGCTTGGTCTTTTCCTGCCTGATAATCTGGTCTTTGCTGTAAATACACAAATATCTAAAAAACGTTTTCTAAAGCCACTTTTACGACTTGCAAAAACCTATAGCCTTGACCCTACTAATCCTATGGCTACCAAAGGTCTAATTGAAGAAATCAAGAAAAATAATAGTAATTGCGTTATATTTCCTGAAGGCAGAATAACGGTAACAGGGTCGTTGATGAAGGTATATGAAGGGCCTGGAATGATTGCCGATAAGTCAGGAGCAAATATTCTTCCGATAAGAATTGATGGCGCGCAATATAGTCCTTTTTCACGATTAAGGGGTAAAGTTAGAATTAAGTGGTTCCCACAGATTAAAATCACAGTTTTACCTCATTGTAATTTCAAAATTGATGAAGAAATAAAAGGGCGAAGAAGGCGTCATTTAATAGGTAATGAATTATATGACATTATGTCAGAAATGATGTTTGCCAGTTCTTTCCAAAATAAAACATTATTTCAATCAATCCTTGATGCACGTAAAATTCATGGTAGTGACCACGAAATAATTGAGGATATAGAAAGAAAGCCAGTTAATTATAAGCAGTTAATAACTAAATCATTTGCGTTGGGAAATAAAATATCACAAAAAGCGCAAGAAGGCGATAAAGTCGGTATCCTGCTACCGAATATGAATAATACAATAATTACGTTCTTTGCTATGCAGTCATACGGAATTGTGCCTGCAATGCTTAACTTCTCTACAGGTTCAAAAAATATGATATCAGCATGTAAAACTGCTGAGATAAAACAAGTATATACTTCAAGGAAATTTATTGAAGTATCAAAGCTATCACCAATAATTGACGAAGTTAAAAAGAATGATATTGAAGTAATATATCTTGAAGATATTGGTAAAAAAATTAGCTTATCTGATAAAATATCTGCATATATTCGAGGGTGTTTTCCCAAATTTACATATAATAAAATCTGTAAGAATCAAAAATCAAATATTCCTGCTGTAATTCTGTTTACATCAGGTTCAGAAGGGACTCCAAAAGGCGTAGTATTGAGTCATGATAATTTACAGGCAAATATAATGCAACTTGGCTCAAGAATAGATTTTTCACCTTTGGATAAAGTGTTTAATTCATTACCTGTATTTCATTCATTTGGCTTAACAGGCGGTACATTACTGCCGATATTGTCTGGTATGAAAATATTTTTCTACCCATCTCCTCTGCATTATAGAATTGTCCCTGAACTTATTTATGATACAAATTCTACAATAATGTTTGGTACAGATACATTCTTGACGGGCTACGCTAGATTTGCTCATCCTTATGATTTCTACAGTCTGAGATATATATTTGCAGGAGCAGAGAAATTACATGAAGAAACCAGAAAAGTTTGGTCAGAGAAATATGGTGTAAGAATTTTTGAAGGATATGGTGCTACAGAAACAGCTCCAGCACTGACGAGTAATACTCCAATGCATAATAAGCCCGGAACAGTAGGAAGATTATTGCCAGCTATAGAATATAAATTGGTAGATGTCCCAGGTATTGAAAATGGCGGGAAGTTGTTAGTATCGGGTCCAAATATATTGCATGGATATCTATTTGCAGAAGAACCGGGGAAAATACAGCCGCCTGAAGATAATTGGTATGATACTGGTGATATCGTAGAAATAGATGAGGAAGGCTTTGTATCGATTAAAGGTAGGGCTAAGAGATTTGCTAAAATAGCTGGAGAGATGGTATCCCTTACTGCTGTTGAAACATATTTGAATGATTTATGGCCAGATAATCATCACGCTATTATTTCAATACCTGATAAGAAAAAAGGCGAGCAGCTTGTTCTGGTAACTGATTTGGAAGATGCAAACCGAACTCCTATCGTTACTTATGCTCAGAAAAATGGAATTAGTGAATTATCAATTCCAAGAAAAATTAAAATAGTGGATAAAGTTCCTATACTTGGTACTGGAAAGACCGATTACGTTACAATAGCTGAAATGGTTAATGAAGATAGTTAGCGTTTATAAATAAGGTATTTTTTTGAAACTAGTGTGAAATATTAAGAGTGTTTCGAGTATTTATCTAGTTTATTTAAAAAGAATATTCCTACTAATGATGTAATTACATGTACGCCAAAATAGGCAAGTGCTGCTGCAACACCTATTTCTACATTTAAGGACTCAAATCCTTCTCTATTTAGAAACTCTATTATGTATAAGAAAGTTGCTTCTCTAACTCCTGCGCTTCCTACCGAAATTGGTAAGATAGACATAATAGAAGAAATCATGAAAATAACCAGATAATCAGCCATATTGGACATCTCGATACCAATACCCATAAATAAAGATGCGGCACATAGTGATACAAATATCTGGCTGGAGAATGAGTATTTTGATGCACCAAGAGCAACTTTTACAGGGTCTCTCAATATAATTTTTGCACTTATGAAATAGCTTGGTATAAGGATAATAAATCCTAGAATTATTAGAAGATTACCATGTTCAGTGATATTTTTTCCATTGCTGAATACTGCATAAAATAAAGCTAGAAAGCAGAGCATAAATAATCCATTTGCTCTTTCGCAGATCACTAATCTAAGGCTGGATTTAACGGGGATATTACGAATTTTCTTTAATATATAAGCCTTATAGCCATCTCCACTTATTCCACCGGGAAGAATGATACTATAAAATGCACCTACATAATATAAGGTAACGGAAAAAAGAATATTGAATTTATGATCTATCGAGGCGAAATAATATTTCATTCTAAGCCCGCTTGTTAGCTGGGCTGCATTTAGAAAAATAATTGCTAGGACGATATAAATAATGGGTATGTTTTTTAGATGTGAACTAAGCTTATCAACATCAATCTTGTTAAAAACCAGCCAAAATACGCCTATCATTATAATGAACTTGGCAGCCAATAATAAATGCTTTCTCAGTGGATGCGGTTCTTTCTCACCTGTTGGTGTTTCAGGTAGGTCAGGTAAAATATGCTTTTGGCTCACTTTATTTAGCCTTATCTTTTTCAGTCTTACTATTGTTAAGGCTGATTTCTTTATTTCCCTTAAATTCTTTGGCTATTACATAAGGTTTTTTATTGTTAGAACCGAAATAAGTTCTCATTAAAAGCTCTGCAATAAACCCAGTAGTGATTAATTGTATTGCGGCGATAATAAATAATATACCCACGTAAAATAATGGTCTTCCACCAATGTCTTCACCAAAAATCTTGAGGATCAGTAAATAAGTTTCAATTAATACGCCAATAATTCCAGCAACTAGCCCTAAAGTTCCAAATAAATGCATAGGCCTTTGGCGATATTTAATGAAAAATGCCATAAGCATTAAGTCACTTGCTACTTTGAATGTTCTATTTAAACCATATTTTGATTCACCAAATTGTCTTGGGTGATGTTTTACATCCATTTCAGCAATTTTAGCCCCTTGGATATCTGCAAGAACTGGAATAAATCTATGAAGCTCTCCGTAAAGGTCAAGATTCTTTGCAATATTACTTTTGAAGACTTTTAACGTACAGCCATAGTCTTTAATATGTACATTAGTTATTTTTCTGATTAATTTATTTGCAATGATGCTTGGTATCTTTCGTAGAATCCAGCCATCTTTGCGTTTTGCCCTTGTGCCAGCAACTACATCCAGATTTTCATCTTCAAGCTTTTTCAGCATTAAAATTATATCTGTTGGGTCATTTTGAAGATCTCCATCAATAGTAACTATATATTCCCCGTTCGCTGCATCAATACCCGCCGCCATTGCAGAGGTTTGACCAAAATTTCGTGCAAATGATAGGGTTCGTATGTGTTCTTTGTTTAGGTTTGTTACTTGTTCGACTGTTTTGTCTGATGAGCCATCATCAACAAAAATTATTTCAAAATCTATATCTTTTAGTGCATCATCAACGGCATTCACCATTGGGATAATACTATCTTCCTCATTATATACTGGAATTACAACTGATAATTTCATCAAGCTACTCTAAAAACATTGCATAATCATATCTTCTATCATGTGAAAAAAAATTATGAAAGTAGGAAAAGAATTTAGTTTATAAAAATATGATTATTGTTATATTGTGTATGAGAAAGCATAGAGAGAGAAATGCAATATAACGATAAATACCCTTTTGTACATTTGAGAGTGCATAGCTCATATTCTTTGTCTGAGGGTGCTATAAAAATAAATGAAATAGCTTCTTTATGTAAAAAGAATGATATGCCAGCTATGGCGCTTACGGATAGTGGTAATCTTTTTGCTGCTCTGGAATTCTCAGAGAACATGAAAAAGAACGGAATCCAGCCTATTATTGGTACGGAAACTAATCTAATTCTTCATGAGGATGATGAAGAAAGTGGAATAATGATTCTGATTGCCAAAGATCAGACAGGGTATAACAATCTGATAAAAATGGTTAGTAAGTCTTATGTGGAAGCAAAAGATGTCCATAAACCAACTATTTCTTTGGCAGAATTAAAGGAAAAAAATGAAGGCATTATAATGCTGACTGGTGGACATAAAGGCCTTCTATCACAATATATTTGTAGTAATAGAAAGGATGAAGCCGATTCTCTTACTAAGGAATTGAAATCTATATTTGATGACAGATTATATATTGAGCTTGAACGACATGATATAGAAGAGGAAATTATATCTGAACCTGTTCTGATAGAAATGGCCTATAAATACGATGTTCCATTGGTCGCTACTAATAATTGTATGTTCCCCATTAAGGAAATGTATGAAGCTCAGGATATCCTTACATGTATTGCTAAAAGTGCATATGTGAGTGATACGGAGAGAGATAATTATACTCAAGAACATTATTTTAAAAGCTCAAAAGAAATGATAGAGCTTTTTGCTGATATCCCAGAAGCAATAAGTAATACTGTAGCGATTGCTCATAGATGCCATATAAAAAGTGAACCACATGCTCCAATGTTACCTAATTGTGAAACTGGAAGCGGCCGAGATGAGGCAAGTGAATTTGCCTATATTGCTCGAGAGGGGTTAAAGGAAAGGCTTGATAATACTGTATATCCAAGAGAATTAACCACATGGTTGAATAATCCTGAAAATAAGGATAAGGAAGATAGCCTACCAGAAGAGCAGAAAGAAGAAATTTCAAAAAGATATTTCGAAAGATTGGAATATGAAATTGGAATAATAACCCAAATGGAATTCCCCGGATATTTCCTTATAGTATCTGATTTCATTAAATGGAGTAAAGATAACGACATTCCAGTTGGCCCTGGTCGTGGATCTGGAGCTGGTTCTCTTGTTGCATGGAGTATGAAAATTACTGATCTTGATCCAATTTTCTTTGGCCTGCTTTTTGAAAGATTCCTTAATCCTGAACGTGTTTCCATGCCAGATTTCGATATAGATTTCTGTCAGGAGCGAAGAGAAGAAGTTATACATTATGTGCAACAAAAATACGGTACTAAGCAGGTTGCACAAATTATTACATTTGGAAAATTACAGGCTAGAGCAGTTGTTCGTGATGTAGGTAGGGTTCTGCAAATGTCGTATAGCCATACGGATAGAATTTGTAAAATGATTCCAAATAATCCAGCAAACCCTCTTACTCTTCAAGAGGCGATTGATCTTGATCCGGAATTAAGAAGAGAAGCAAAAAATGATGAACAAGTAGGAAAGCTACTGGATATCGGGCTAAAACTTGAAGGAATGCATAGGCATTGTGGAACTCATGCTGCTGGTGTGGTTATAGGCTCTTTGCCTCTGGATGAAGTTGTGCCGCTTTATCGTGATCCAAGGTCGCAAATTCCAGCTACTCAATTTTCTATGAAATATGCTGAAATGGCGGGGTTAGTAAAATTCGATTTTCTTGGCCTTAAAACTCTAACTCAAATTAAAAATGCTTGTAGTCTTGTGGTGTCTCAGGGAAATGAAATAGATATCGATCATATACCAATGGATGATAAATCTACTTTTACTATGTTGTCTAAAGGGGATTCAACTGGTGTGTTCCAGATGGAGTCCGCTGGTATGAGAGATGCACTAAGAAAAATGAAGCCCGATAATATCGAAGATATAATAGCGCTTATCTCATTATATCGTCCTGGACCTATGGAGAATATACCGACTTATATCGCTAGAAAGCATGGTAAGGAAGAGCCAGACTATCTGCATCCTAATCTGGAAAAATGTTTGAAAGAGACTTTCGGTGTAATTATTTATCAAGAGCAGGTTATGGAAATCGCTCAGGTTCTATCTGGATATACTCTTGGTGGTGCTGATTTATTGCGTAGGGCAATGGGTAAGAAAATCAAAGCTGAAATGGATAAGCAAAGGGAATTATTTGTTGAAGGAGCAAAGAATAATAATGTAGATCCCAATCAGGCTGGTGGTATATTTGATCTTGTGGCGAAGTTTGCAGGATATGGATTTAATAAATCTCATGCTGCGGCTTATGCCTGGATTGGTTATCAAACTGCATATCTGAAAGCTAATTATCCTGTCGAGTTCCTCACAGCCTGCTTAAATATAGATATTGGTGATACTGATAAGCTAAATATATTTGTCAATGATGCGGAATATAATAATATAGCTATTTTACCTCCATGCGTTAATGCTTCCTCATCATTATTTACCGTAGAAGATCTTCCTAAAGAGCTTGAAAGTAAATATAGCAATAAAAAGGCAATCAGATATGGCTTGGGTGCTTTGAAAGGTGCTGGAATTGAAGCTATGAATGCAATGATTGAGTGTAGAAAAAATAATGGAAATAAATTTGCAGATATTTTTGATTTTTCTAGAAGCTGCACTAGTAGTGTAATGAATAAAAGGCAGCTTGAGAGCCTTGCGAAAGCGGGTGCTTTTGAGTCGATTCATAAAAGCAGAAGGCAAATTTTTGAAGCAGTTATTGAGCTGATTAATTACAATCAAATGATAATAGATGAAAGAGAAAGCTCACAGGCTAATCTTTTTGGGAATGTAGAAGACCAAGAGCCTCCTGCATCTATATTGCCTAAAGTTTCTGACTGGGAAAATGAAGAAAAACTGTCATATGAAAAAGAGGCTATTGGGTTTTATCTAACAGCACATCCTCTGGATAATTATAAAAAACATATTGGTGGATTGGGTATTATATATGCTGCTAATTTAGACAAAGATCTACCACATGGGAAATCATCGTGCAGACTGGCGGGTATGATAACTGCAGTTTCTATCAAAGCGGGTAATAAGGGAAGATTCGCATATATTACTATTTCAGACCCTACGGGAATAACTGAGATTGGTCTATTTAATGAAAGCCTAATATTAGAGTATAAGGAGCTTTTCTCTGCAGGAAGACCAATAATAGCATATTGCGAAACCAGAAAAGATGAGGGTGGAACGCGGGTTATGTGCGATTCAATAGAGTATCTCTCAGATAATCTTGAGAATAAATACAAAACCGTGCAGATAGAAATGGGGGATATATCGAATATTAGTTCCCTAAGTACATTAATATCCGAACCTCTGGAAGATGAAGAATATTGTAAACAGAATATATCCCTTCGTATCTCAACTAAGCATAATGTTGATGTGGTTGTAAAGTTATCTGATAAATATTATTTAAGCTATAATGATTTTGAAGAAGTAGAAAAATTGTCCGGAATAAAAGCATTAAAAATTAGTTAAAATAAATAAAATTAACCCTTTTTAAACCTTTTGTGAAAAAAGATTCTTATAGTTTTGTGCTTTTTTAGTATATTTTTAATATAAACGAGTATAGAATGCTTTGAAATATAAAACATTTATGGGTTCCGGAAAATAATTATGAAATATCAAACTAAAGATATAATTATAAAAACATATATATTTATGTGTCTAGTTGCATCATATAATATATCTGATGCAAATGCAGAAAATTCAAGAAATAATTCAGCAAATAATGTAAATGCACAGGTTGAGTTAGATAATAATCAGCTTGCACTTAGCGAACTTGACATGGACGACGATGATTTAAGTCCAAAAGTAAAAAAAGGCACAAAATATGCTGATACAGGTTCTACAAAAAGTAAAAAGATTAAAAGCATAGAGAATGATATCTCTGCTGCTGAATCCGAGATTTTTGGTTCTGATGATTTCAGTAATGATAATGATAGTAATAATGTTGAAACAGCTGGTAATTCAACAGAAATTATGGATGAACCATCAGGGTTTGATGGATCATCAGGCGAGTCTGAAATTCTAGACGTAGATGTTCTAGAACAAGATATGGGAGATATGGTTGATGCAGGAAATTCATCTGAATTAGATATGAATGCTGATGATGATGTTCCTCCTCCATTTTTAGATGATAGCTCAGAAATCATAGAAGAACAATTAATAATGGCTCAAGATGGCGATGAAGAGCCTCCTGTTGATTCTATAAACGAACCTGCCGTTATAAATGATTCTGGCGAGGTTGTTGAAGCTGCAGATCCAATTGATAAAACTTTAGAAGAAACTCTTAACGAAACTGCATCAGATGCAATGGCTTCGGATGAAGCTATTGATAAAGTTCTTGCAGAATCAGATGAAGCAACTGAAGTAGAAGATAACATTGTTCCACCTCCGCCTTTACCTCTTTCGCCAGCTATGGGAATTGCTGAAGAAGATAGCGATGAAGATGAATTAGATAACATGCTTAATAATTTTGCAGCTGATGAAGATGAAGCTTCTGAAGATTATGCGGATGAGCAAGACAAAGGTGAAGATGAGTATAAATTTAAGTCAGTTATGGAATTACCTGCCTTTCTTAAGAAGCGTGAATATTCAGATGAAAACAAGCATCTAAAACCTGTTATAATGAGAAAAGATATAGTTAAAGCACTTATTAATAATAGCGCTTTAGGAAATGTTGAGAAGATAAGAATTTTCCTTAATTCCGGCATTGATCCAAATATAGCAGATAAGAATGGAAATACTCCTCTTTTAGTAGCAACTAAATATAAAAAAATGAGGGCAATTAATTTTCTTCTTGTGAAAGGTGCTAATCCAAATATTGCAAATAAAAAGGGAATAACTCCTTTGCATATAGCAATTGATAATAATGACTATAAACTTGTTAGAAACCTTCTATTGAGAGGTGCTGATATAGATATACCTACTGCGTCAGGATTCACTCCTTTAATGTCTGCAGTTAACAAAGGTAATAATAAAATAGCTGCATTTCTAATTAAAAATGGAGCAAAAGTTAATGCTCAGAATAAAAAAGGATATACCGCTCTTCATATAGCTGGTTATAACGGTAGCCCTAATCTTGTTAAAAAATTAATTGCTAATAAAGCGGCTCTTGATATTAAAACATTTAATGGTCTGAACCCTTATGATGTATCATTAGCGAGAAATAATACTGAGAGCTTTGAAGTTATAAAAACAGCTGTTAATCGTGAGAGAGAACAGCAATATCAAATTGCTCTTAATAATTTAAGAAAGCCTCTAATTGCTCCTGAAGATAGTTATGAGAATCTTTCTGGTGGTGTAAGAAAAACTTGGGACAAATCTTTAGCGGAATGGGTTGAAGCTGATAGTAATTTTGATTCATTAACTACTATCGAGAAAAAACTTTGGAATGAAAGACGTAAAGTTCTTACTGATGTGTTCCCTGGTCACTTTAAATCTCAAGATGAAGAAAGAAGTTTAGCACTTGCTGCACATATGAAAAAATGGAAAGATCTTGATCCTCCTGTAGTAGTAGCTAGTGCAGATAGTAATTCATCTGTTAAAGGTAGAATCAGCAATAGATTTAAGAAGTTTTATGGATATAACAATACTCATGATCAAGTTACAGAAGAACGTGACGCTGAGTTAGCTGCAATATCTGAAGAATGGAAAGAAAAACATGGTGTTGATAATATTGATGATGTAGATTTATCTAGTCAGATTCAGGAATTTGTAGATTTTTCTAATGACGATGGTCTTGAGGATAATAATGAAGAATTCCACAGAGAAGGTCAGTTAATTGAGTCTATATCTGGCTTTGAAGATGTAGTTAGAAAATATCAAGACTCTGATGAGAAAGAAAAAGAAGAGTTATACACTAAAGGTGAAGCATTCCTTGCTGAAATTGAAAATGATTTATCTAAGGAATTCTCGTTGCTTCCTGAGGAAATTAGAGTAGGTTTTGTTCTTAAAATTGAAAAATGGATGTCTCTAACGCAAGACAAAAATACTATGTTTGCTAGCAATGATGCACAGTCTAATGATGACTCAATGGAAAATGCACCTGATATTCAACCAGATGATAAAAACATCGTAGCCTTTAATGATGATGATCTAATGCTAACAGATCTTTCTGGTGAGCAGCTAGCTGCAATCAAGGAAGATGGTCCTGTAGAATATGATGATACGAATATATTCGAAAATGATCTATCTGAAGATGATATAGAAGATGTTGCAATTGCGGATGTTGCTGAAGATGATACATTATCAGATGAAGAACTTGCTGTATTAGTTGATGAGGCTAGAACTGCAGACGTTGTTGAAGATGGTGATGAAAATACTAATCCAGATCAAGTGGCACTCAATGATATTGATTCAGAGTTTATTGATGATGAGCTAGGAAGTAATCCAGATAAATTTGTAGAGAATAATACTAATTTATCTGAAGGTGATTTAGAGGAGCTGATTGATACTGATGATGAAGGTTCTATTGATCTTTCAGCTTTAGAAAATAATGGCAACTTGTCTGATGAAGAAATTGCTGCAATGATGGCTGATGCTGAGGCTACAAATGCTGAAAATACTACTGATGAAGGTTATGTTGAGGATGCTTTATCAAATGATTTAGATGATGGCACTGAAATTGCAGATACTGAAATTGCAGATGCTGATATTGAGTTTGATGATTCAACATCTGATGAAATGACAGATGAAGAATTAACGAGACTTGTTGAAAATGCTGAAGAAAATGAAAACAATATGTCTGATGAAGAGTTGGCTAGTTTTGAGTATGAAGATGAAATGCCAGAAGCTGATGTTGCTAATATCGAGGATGACAAAGACCTTATTATTGCTAATATAACAAGTGATACAATTACTAAAGATAGTACTGATACTAATGTTGAAGCTAATAATGATAATGTAGATATATCTTCAGTTGATATAAATACAAATGCTGAAAATATGGCTTCAGATAATAATAGTTCAGAGTTGGGTTATGGCATTGATGATGATGGCTTAGAAATAAGTGATTTAGATATTAATATTGATGAATTTGATGATGGTAAGCCAGTATTGAGTGCTGAAGTTCAGAATTTAGAAAAAGCTGCTTCGGACTTGCTTGATCTAATTGAAGAATCTGATAGAGATCCTCAAGAATTAGCAAAGATCAAAGGTATAGCTGAAGAACAGATTGCACTTATTGCAGAGCTTAAGAAGCTAAGAAGAAAACTTCCTTCTAAAGAGGCTAAAATTGCGGTAACAGTTGCTACGAATGAGCAAGATGGTACTGTGGAAATAGTTGATTTGGAAGAAGTAGAGGTTTCTGAGATTTACTCTCCAGTAGGATATGGTAGTGATTTGCAAATTATTTATTTTGGAAATGATGAAGGGAATGTTCCTGATATGCCAGAAATAAATAAAGTTATTACTCCTTAATCTGGAATGTGATCTAACTTCAATTTATCAACAAATCTATTAATTAACTTAAGTGATTCTCTAATGGACAAAACTAATTTACCAAGCCGTCACGTAACTGAAGGCCCCGAAAGAGCGCCTCATCGTTCATATTATTATGCAATGGGGCTTACGGAAGAGCAAATTCATCAGCCATTGGTTGGTGTTGTGAGTACTTGGAATGAGGCAGCACCATGCAATATTTCATTGCAAAGGCAAGCTGCTGTAGCTAAAAAAGGTGTATCTTCAAGGGGTGGTACTCCAAGAGAATTTACAACTATTACTGTAACAGATGGTATTGCTATGGGTCATCAGGGGATGAAGTCATCTCTTATAAGCCGTGAAGTTATTGCTGATTCTACAGAACTTACCGTACGCGGACATTGTTACGATGCTCTAGTTGGTTTGGCTGGATGCGATAAATCTTTACCTGGTTTAATGATGGCAATGGTTCGTTTGAATATACCATCAGTATTTATGTATGGTGGATCTATATTGCCGGGTAAATATAAAGGTGAAGATGTTACGGTTGTTGATGTATTTGAAGGTGTTGGAAAATATGAAGCTGGAAAAATGCAAGAAGAAGAATTGCATGATCTTGAACAGGTAGCCTGTCCTTCAGCTGGTTCATGTGGTGGACAATTCACTGCAAATACTATGGCATGCGTAAGTGAGGCTATGGGTCTGGCATTACCGGGTTCTGCTGGTGCTCCTGCTCCTTATGAAACAAGAGATGAATATGCTTTTGCATCTGGTGAGGCAGTTATGGAGCTAATTAAGCATAATATACGCCCTAGAGATATTGTAACTGTAAAGGCTCTTGAAAATGCTGCTAGAATAGTCGCTGCTACAGGTGGTTCTACAAACGCTGCGCTACATTTACCTGCAATTGCTCATGAGTGTGGAATAGATTTTGATATACATAGAGTAGGTGAGATATTCCGCTCTACGCCTTATATTGCAGATTTAAAGCCTGGCGGGAAGTATGTCGCTAAGGATATGTATGATATTGGTGGCGTGCAAGTTGTTATAAAAGAATTATTAAAAGAAGGCTTCCTTCATGGTGATTGTTTAACTGTTACAGGTAAAACTCTTGCAGAAAATTGTGAGAACGCAAATAACCCAGATAGTAAAGTTGTTTACCCTGTTAAAAATTCGCTTTCTGAAACAGGTGGAGTAGTAACTTTAAGGGGTAATCTTGCTCCTGATGGATGTATTGTTAAAATTGCTGGTATGAAGCGTCTACGTCATGTAGGTCCAGCTCGTGTATTTGATTGCGAAGAAGATGCTTTTGAAGCAGTTAAAAAACTTGAATACAAAGAGGGCGATGTAATTGTAATTCGCTATGAAGGTCCTAAAGGTGGGCCGGGAATGCGTGAGATGCTATCTACAACTGCTGCTCTTGCTGGTCAGGGAATGGAAAATATAGCTCTGATTACAGACGGTCGTTTCTCTGGTGGAACAAGAGGCTTCTGTATAGGTCATGTTGGTCCTGAGGCTGCTGAGGGCGGTCCTATTGGTTTGATTGCAGATGGAGATATTATAACTCTTGATGCAAATACAGGTGAAATATCTGTGGATCTTTCTGATGAAGAATTAGCAAAACGTAAAGAAAGCTGGAAGTCACGAGAAAATGACTATCAAAGTGGAACTTTATGGAAATATGCTCAAACTGTAGGATCTGCAGAGAAGGGGGCTGTTACGCACCCTGGCGGATCTAAAGAAAAATCTCAGTATGCTGACATTTAAATGCCTGAGCAAAACGATAAAATACTATTTATTATAACTGGAGGAACTATTGATTCTCTTGCAGATGGCTATAATGGGATATCTGTTTTTGAAGAGGGGCAACAAAGTATAATTCCTGAGTATATAAATAGTAAATTCCCTGATAATGATTGTGAGTTTAGTACTGTCTGTATGAAAGATAGTGGTGATATTACTCATGATGAAACTATCAAAAATAATATCATTAAACTTATTGATGAATCCGATACAAATAAGGTTATCATTACTCATGGTACAGATACTATGCCTGATACTGCGTCATTTATAAATTCAACAAAGCAAAATGAAGATGCTGTTGTTGTTATGGTTGGAGCTATGTCGCCATTAAGGGCTGATGATACTGACGGATATAAAAATCTGGATTTTGCGGTTAGGAAGGTTCAAGAGTTAGATTCTGGAGTGTTTATAGCAATGCATAGACAAGTTTTTGATGCTGGAAACGTACGCAAGGACTTTGAAAAGAAGAAATTTGTTGAATTGGCAGAGAAGCAAGATAGATCAATAACTTAATACTTTTTTAATTAATTGTTGTTATTATCTTTTTATGAAAATATGGCAGCGCACAGAATCTGAAACTTTACCTGATAGAGAGTTTAATCTTGACCGTAAAACAGTACTTATATTACCAGGTATAGATGCTGATGACTCAATGGAATCGTATCAGAAAGGATATACAAGATTAGTAGAGAACTTCCTAGGTGGCAAGGATGCACATGATTCTGTAGATATATATTCAGTTAGCTGGTCACCAGATGATAATGAAAGAGTGTTTGATATTGATAAGTCTAACGAAAACCCTAAACAGCATTATAATAATGATATAGAAGAATTGGTTTTAAGGACCATTGAGCCCATCATAGAGGATAAGTCTATGGATAGTCTGGATAATCTAACTGTACTTACCCATAGCTACGGTGGTGCAGCTATAAGAATGGTAGAAGCAAGATTAAATATGGTCATGCTAAAAAATGATTATTCGGAAGAGGAAATGGATGATGTCTTTGATAAAATTAAGGTCTTGGCAATATCACCACCGACAAAAACCAAAGAGCGGGATCAAGATGGGCATTTCCCTACTGTGTTCATCTTGCCAAATAATGATCTTTTGATAAAAATGTTTGAGCATTCAGACTATTATAAAGAAGGTGGGTTTCATCCAGTTTCTATTGAGAAAGATGGAAAAAATATGAAAGTAGAGGGCACAGTTCCTTCCTTAAAGGTAAATCAGGATGAGAAAATGATTTATGATTTTGAAGTTCACGGCATGAAACATATTTCTACAGAGCATAGTGGAAATATAAAAGCTGATAGAACTGACTTAATGCCCCAGCTTATACAAAATTCTTTAAATAACTTAGTTAAGCGAGAAGATAGTAATGTTAGTCTTGAGGAAGCGTTGTATATGACGCCCACCATTGCTGGCGGAGATGAAAGCAAATCATTTTCAAACCGTATGAAACAAGAAGAAATAAAAGAGTTACTATCAGATAATATGACGCAAAAAAGATAAATATTATTGTATCTAGATTACTACTCTGAAAAGGTTAACTACTAACCAAACTGTTATTGACAGTAACGTAATTAAAGCAAAAAATACCATATCTTTATAAAGAATTGTTAGCCTTGATCTTCCATTAATTTTAGTTTTACTATATTCAGACCTATATTTTGCTATCTCTGATTTATCAAATAATAGAGAAACTATAAAATATATTGATATAAGAATTGCGAAATTTGATTCAGTTAGACTATAATCATTATAATTTACATCACTATTCACATGATAAAATAATATCCCAATGTAAATAGAAAATAGATATAGTATATACCTGCTGAAATTCCATTTGCTGGCCTTAAAGTAAAGTCCTATAATTATACCTTTCATCAATATAACAATTGCATTTGACATTGCCAGATGCGCAACGATAAAGCCTCTTCCTATAAGATTATCTGGATTTGGCGTAGGTTTAACAATGTTCTCAAGCAGATAAAAACATCCATAATAGATTACAATTGCTGATATTATGGATAGAAAAAGGGACTCAACACCTAGAAAAAATTTCCAGTGCAGGGGTTTGGCTTCTTCTTTTGTTAATGTCTTTTCTTCTGTTTCTTGCATATATCCTAATTATTTTCTATCAAGAAATATTGCTATTATAAGCATTTATCTATATTTCGTGTACAAAAAAGTCTGTTTTGCTCTTATTTACAACTACTTAAATAGATAAGTGACTCATAAATATAATTAATAATTGTTCATTATAAAATTCAAGTCACACTTATATTCAAGTATTGTAAAAATAAAGTTACAGATAAATACATCTATTCCATTGGTTTTATTAATATTTTATTGATTTAGACTCTTGTTATCATTTTGTAATTCATAGCACCGATTATGGTTGTTACATTTTTGCCATCAGAACTAAAAGGAATCATGCATTGTCTGAATTTTATGATTTTATCATTGTTATTTATATATGTTCCTTGGTTCTCTATTGGTCTTTTTAGTCTTATTAACTCCATATATTTATCATGAAGCCCTGATGCCTCTAGATTAATAAGTATATTATCCCCTTCGCTTAAATCTTTCATATAAGCATTCTTAATGTTTTTACCAATATAATCATATCTATAGTCAATTTCGTCTTTAATTTCTTTAACTCTAAGGATAAAGCAATAGTCCCAAAGGTCTGCAATTGCAGTATTGTCTATATTCTTCTCTAAAGGAACATTATGTATGCCTTTCAAGGACTTCCAATATTTTATTAATCTTGTAGTTAGTCTTGATTCCATTTCTGTAAATTGCATAAAGTCAATTGCACCACTTGTCATTCTCTTCTCCTCAAAAAAACTCTCCACCACTAGTTAAGCAAATACCGTGCCAACTGTAGCGACAGGTTGCTTTGTGTGACATTATTAACCTTACTGTATCATGGTGGTGCAGCACTGTCTCCTAATGGTGCATGGTGAGTTATAAAGGGGACAGCAATATTAGATTGATACTAACTGAGTTGACTGAAGTCATTAGTAAACTAGAATGCTCGCTATCGGGCAATTCTTTGTAGGTAAATACAAAATTGTAACCTAATGGGTTTTTGTGCCGAAACATAGTATATAAATTATATTAAATTAAAATTATAAGGTAAATTGTTATGACTAAATCTAATAAATTCTTAACTGCTGCTGGAGTTCTTGCTCTTGGTGTTTCTTCTTTTGGTGTTTCTTCAGCTTCTGCTGGTGAAGGTAAAAGTAGCTGTGCTGGTAAAGCTGCTGGCAAAGTAGCAAAAGAAAAATGCTATGGTGTTGCTAAAGCTGCTAAAAATGACTGTGGCGTTAAAGGTGGTCACTCATGCGCGGGTCAGGCTAAAACTGATAATGACCCTAAAGAGTGGGTATATCTTCCTAAGGGAACATGCGCTAAAATCGCTGGTGGTTCTTTAAGTTAATTCTAGCTTATTTACTACTTAAAAATGGAGTAGGTCATATGATTTGCTCCATTTTTTTTGCTTAAAATTACAATTATACTGATATTATTCCGAAGGAGTAGGAATATGTTGAGATAATCTTCCGCCAACTCTTACGGGCTCTACTCTTGTTGCCAAGCCATATTTAGTTTCTACATATATTCCACAAAGGGTTGGCTCTCCCATTGCAGGGGTAAGTTTCTCAGACTGAATTTTGTTTAAGAAGCCTTCTAATGAAACTTTCTTATTGAATCCGATAACAGAATCATAGTCACCGCACATTCCAGCGTCAGACTGATATGCCGTGCCAGCAGGGAGAATTTGAATATCGGCTGTTGGTACATGTGTATGCGTTCCTGTAACAAGCGAAACTCTTCCATCTAGATAATGCCCCATCGCCATGGCTTCTGCTGTAGCTTCTGCATGAAAATCAACGATAATTGCATCGACATCTCTATGAAGCTTATATTCTTGCAGTATTTTATCGGCATAAATAAACGGGTTATAGTCTGATGTGACTTTCATGAAGACTTGTCCTAGCAGATGCATAACCAATACTTTTTGATTACCTTCGGTTTCGTAGATATAGGTTCCTTTCCCCGGTAGTTTATCAGACCAATTTGCTGGTCTAATAAGGGTAGGGTAATGGTCAATTATATCAAGAATCTCTTTCTGGTCGAAACAATGATCGCCCCCTGTAATGACATCTACACCTCTATCGTGGAAACGATCGCATATCTTTTTGTTTAAACCAAATCCGCCAGCTGAGTTTTCACCATTAACTACTACGCAATCAAGGTTAAGCTTTGCCCTTAGTGGCCTTATGTGGTTTGATATCGCGTTTCTACCCTCTTTTCCTACAACATCACCACAAAATAGTATTTTCATTCTTTGTCCTTTAATCTATTGTCGTCGCAGACTATTACTTTCTTATCTGTTATTATACAATCTAATTCTTTGTCATGACCTAAAGTAGGTATCTCAGACAGTATCTGAAAGTCATAGGCAATGCCGACTGTTAGTATCTCACGCTTTTTCTCTAAATATTCAATTGTTCTATCATAAAATCCGCCACCAAAGCCAATTCTATTGCCTTTTGCATCGCAGGCAACTAGTGGAACAATTACAATCGTGGGAGTACATTCCTCTTGAGATTCAGCTGGCTCATATATTTTATATTTATTGTTGAAAACTAGATTGTCTTCAGGAGTAAAAAGCCTGAATAACAAGGGTAGTTCTTTTTCTTTTATTGCAGGGAGAACAACTTTATTACCGTTTTCATGCAGAATTTCATTGAGTAATGAGATATCAATCTCTCCAGATATAGGTATAAAGCTGGCGATGATATCACTTTTCTCTATAGGTATATTTCCTATAAAATTTTCGACAGCATCTCTTGATGCACGTTTTCTTTTAGATATTGATAGAGAGTTTCGTTTATCTAGGACTCTTTTGCGAATTCCTGATTTAACTTCCGCCAAGTTGCTATTTATATTGGTCAATATTTATCCTTTATGGATTTTATCTGTTTAGTGTTTAATTGTTTATGTATTATTGTGATGTTCCCGGAGTGAGACCACAAAGTCGTCGGATTTAAGTTCCTCATGAGACCTGCGTAACAGGTGGGCGCCATATACTAAGACCACGATCCTAACAGTGACGGCTCCCTTATAAAAAGTATCGCCCCAGGGAAAACGTAATCCTAACGCAAGAAGCAGCACCTCACTCCTGAAGCTATTCTATCATGTTAATATGGAATTATCTATATATTTTCAATTCTTTCTGTAACTGTATCTACATAGTCTGAAATTGCAGAGATTGCATCTGCCACAGCATAGTTTATCGCTGTATCTCTATCTTCATCATATGCTGCTGAAGGGCGGTTATCATTTATTTCGTTAAGGTCGTCTTGAATCATCAATGCCGTCATTACTAGCAATAGAGTGTCATTAGATGTTTCCATAGACTTAGAGAGGCTTTCCAGGCGACTGCTTACATCTTTAGCTAGTGAAAGCAAATGCGCTTCCTGACCTTCTCCACACATTAGTTGGAAAGAACGTTGTCCAATAGGGATATTTACAACTGGCATTCTTCCTCCGTGATGGTTCTATTTTCTATTTCATTTTCAACTTTCTCAATGATAGAGTCTACTTTTTGTATGATGTTAGTCTGAACTTCTTTTAAATCAGCAATTTCATCCTCTGATAATGAAACCTGCTTTTTAAGAGTATTATTTTCAGAATTTGCTGCAGCAAGTTCGTTATTTGATTTACTAAGGCTATTCTTAATGCTTTCTAACTCTTTAGAGGAATCCAAAGATGAAGCCGAATTGTTATTAGCTGCTTCTATTTTTATTTTTCTAATTCTTTCTTCGACAGTATTTTCAAGTTTTGTAAGAGATACTCTCAATTTATCTTTAGCTGTTTCGAGATCAATTACGGTATTTATTTTTGAGTCTATCATTATCGATTTATTACCAAAATTATAATTTTATAGAATTTATATATCACTTTTATGCAGTAAGTATAAATAACTTTCTTGTACATATCTAGTGTATTAAAGTTTTTATCCTAAACTTTAATAATCGTAAATAACTATTTTATATTTATGATCTTTTTTAATTTGAGAAATATAAATTAGTTCATAAAAAAGGCTCTCACTAAAGAAGTAAGAGCCTGATTTAAAGAATATTTTAGCTATTCTATTCTCTGTTTCCAAAGAATTGTAATAACATTATCATTAGATTAACAAAATCAAGATATAACGCTAATGCACCCATTATTGCAGTTTTACCTAGCATTTCGCTATTGCTACCAAATTGGTAGTAATATGATTTTATTTTTTGAGTATCATAAGCAGTTAAGCCTACAAAAATAAATATACCTATAAATGATACTGCGTAATGAAGTGCAGAACTTTGTAAGAAAAAGTTAACTATAGAAGCTATTATAATTCCAATAAGCCCCATCATTAAGAAAGTACCTAAGCCTTGTAAACTACGCTTTGTTGTATATCCATAGATGCTCATCGCTCCAAATAGAGAGGCTGCAATGAAGAATGTTCTAGCTACGCTCTCACCGGTATACATAGAAAATATAACACCGAGAGTAAGCCCGTTTAGAGCTGCGTAAATAAAGAAAACTGCTTTTGCTTTGCTCTCAGACATTTTCATAATTCTTGCAGATAGGTAAATCACTAGTCCAATTTCTGCAATCGCAAATACCCAGTATAAAGGAGCAATCTTATTTAATAAACCCGGTACTACCATTACTGCATAAGCAAGAACACCTGAAATAGCTAAGCCTAGACCCATATCATTATAGACTTTAAGCATATGCTTCCTAAGGCCTTGATCAACTGAAGCTGACCTCGTCCCGTTATGTATGTCTGTTCCCGAATTATTTCTATTACTAGGATCAGTATAATCAACCATTTGTTTATCCTCTTAAAAATCTTAAAAAATTATTAGTTATTTATATATTAATATATACGCATATTAAATACTACAATATTATTGAGTAGTTTTAAAATAATCTGTGACAATATATGTTATATATTTATAATGTAATATATAAATATACTATTTCAAGTGGTTCATCAAACTATTAATTTAAATGCATGATGTATTATAACATGATTTATGGAAAAACACTATAGTCTTGCATGGAAAAGATTTATACATTATAGATTTTTAATAAATCATATATTAATTATAGTCTGTACAATTTAGATATGCAAAATTACATAAAAAATCTTTTACCTGTTGGTTTTCAAGACATTATGCCTCCCAATGCAAGTGAGGAGTTCTCTATAGTTAATAGGCTGATTAACCATTCGGTTAAGTTTGGTTATGAACAAATAAAGCCGACAATGATAGAGTTTGAGAAGAATACTGCTTCTAAATTGAAGAAAAAACAATCTCCGCATTATTTTCTGGTTATGGATCCATATTCTAATGAAATGGTTAAAATAAGATCTGATATGACCGTGCAAATTGCTAGAATCGCAAGAATGCAATTAAGTAATGCTCCTAGACCGCTTCGCCTTTCATACACCGGACAGGTGTTAAGAGCAACTGGAAGTGGCTTGAACTCTGAAAGACAAATCACTCAGACAGGTGTGGAGTTCATTGGCTCAAAAGATATTAAAAATTCTATCATCGAAATTATAACGATTGCCTTATCTTCGTTCTCGGATTTAGGACTAAAAAATATTTCTATTGATTTCAATTTAGCAGGATTCACAGAATCTATAATGCTGGATGATAAAATCCCTCAACATAAGTATAATGAAATATATAATCTGATTGATAATAAAGATATTTCTGCTCTATCGAAAACGAATTATAAATCTACAAAATTAATAATAGATCTAATAAATTCTGCTGGTAGCTCAGATAAAAGTTTGGCTGCGTTAGATAAAATGAGTTTACCTGAGGCTACACAACAAAATATTGGATATCTGAAGGAGATTAATAATTTCATAAAAGAAAATTTTTCAGATATCTCAGTTACAATAGACCCTATTGAAAGAAGAGGTTTTGAATATCATTCTGATATTAGTTTTTCAATTTTCTCTAAAGATAATGGCGAAGAATTAGGAAGAGGTGGCCATTATGATATAGGTGAGGCTGTTACTGAAAATGCCGTTGGGTTTACTTTGAATGTAAATGAGATAGCTAGAATATATAATTCTAAGCAAACTACAAAACGTATTTTAGTCGATGAAGAGATTTCTCTTGATATTTTAACTAATTTGCATGATGAAGGTTTTGTTACTGTTAAATATTTTAGCTCAGATTTTACTGATATAGAAGCTCAGAAAATAGCAAAGGGTTTGAAATGTAAGTTTATTTTTTCAAATGGAAATATCGTAAATACTTAGATAAATATTCAACAATTTCTTCCATATATAATCACATGATTAAATCATATTGACAAATAATAACCTACCATATAAGTAGGGTATTATTATTCATTCAATATTGGTATAAAAATGTTCATACAAACTGAAGGAACTCCAAACCCCGCGACAATGAAATTTATTCCAGGTACGGAAGTAATGAAAGAGGGGACTTATAGCTTTGCTAATAAGGAAGCAACAAAGAATTCACCCCTTGCAGAAGAATTATTCGATGTTGAAGGAGTAATCGGAGTTTTCTATGGTCGTGACTTTATAACAATTACCAAAACTGAAGAAAAAGAGTGGGGAAATCTAAAGCCATCTATTCTTACAACCATAATGGAGTATTTTGTGGCTGGTAAGCCGCTTATTAAAACCGGTAGTGGTTCTGATCTTAAGAATGGTGAATCTGCTAATTCTGAAGCAGAAGAAGATGGCGGTATCGTTGCTACTATACGCGAGTTAATAGATACTAGAGTTAGACCTGCTGTTGCAGAAGATGGAGGAGATATAATTTTCCATGGATTCCAAGATGGAGTTGTTCTGCTAGAAATGCACGGTGCTTGTGCTGGTTGTCCAAGTTCAACAATTACACTAAAGGAAGGAATAGAAAATATGCTTAAGCATTATGTTCCTGAAGTGGAATCAGTTGAAGCTGTAGATCCATTTTAGATATAAAAATTAGTCTAATTATTTATCAATTCTTATGCCTTCATCACCAGGTAATTGTATAAGGTCAAGTGTATCCGTATCACGTGTGAAGACTTTCTCGCCTACCTGAGTATCCATACTTGGCGGTAGACCATTTTTTGCTATACCAGAATAATATTTTGCTCCATCTTTTAACAGTCCAATAATTACATTTGGTCTTTCCGCAAATAAATCCGTTCCTCTAATATATCCTAGCATGTCAGTAGCTGTATTAGGAGAGTTATCTCTTTCGGCATGATGTACTACAAGAATCGGACAGCCTTTCTCTGCTGAGAATTTCTGTAATGCATCGAAAAATATAGTTACAGCCTCTTTATCGGTTTCATCACCTTGTACATATTTTCTTGCAGAGTCCACTATTACTAAAGAAACATCAGGTAATTTATATAAGGTTTTTAAGAAATCAGAAATCCCGAGAGGGTTGCCATCATCATCATCACCAAAGTCATTATCATATTTTGTTATTACTCTACTAGGAAATTTATCTGTAAATATTCCTTCTCTAGATTTAACTACTGCCTCAGAGTCTTTACCTGAAAAATATATTGTAAGTCCTTTGCAATATTTAGTATTAACATTAGACCCTAACCATTTTGGTTTTTCTTCGTCTTCTCCATAATCTGATGCACACATTACTGCTAATTTATGAACAAGAGTACTTTTCCCAGTTGCATTATTACCTACTAAAAATGTAATTGTACCATTTGCTAATAGACCATCCACAAGAAAACTTGTTGAAGCATCACTTTCATCTTCTTCACTTTCTACCCCTCCTTCCTTGTTAAGCATAGCTAGAATCTCGAAGCTTTTTCCACATAATGTATAATATTTAAGATTCTCATTTATATTGGCTTTGTCTACAGCAAATCTTTGCCAAAGCAGGTGAATGCCATCATAGTGTTTCCAACAATAGTCAGCTTCCATTATGTGATTAAAAGCAACAGTGTATTTTTTTATAAGAGATTGATGGCTTTTATCAGTATCACCGATTTCTTCTTCCATAATCATATTTGCAAAAGATCCGTTTGTACATAGATACTCCATGCTGGTTATCATGAAAAATTCGGATAAGTTTTCTGCATTAGAACCATAAATTCTACTTAAAGCTAAACTTGCAGGTGTTCCTAAGAAATCTCTGCAGAATGTAGTATCGTCTTTGTCTTCTTCATCTTCATCATCTTCTTCATCATCATCTTCTTCTTCCTCAGTTTCTTCACTATTCTCATCATCATCATTTTCTTTCTCCTTCCCTTCTTCTCCCTCTTCTTCCTCTTCTTTTTCTTCCTTGCTCTCATTTAGTTTCTTAAGAAACTCCTCTTCTTCATCAATTATTTCAACAGGTTTGCCTGCCTCAATAAAATCTAATATTTCCTGTTTGCTAAATAGATATGGTTTATCTAGGAAACCAATAATTTTTATTCCCGATACCTCATCTCCAGCCCTTAATATTTTTCCTGTCAGAAGACCAAGGTCCTTTATTCGATCTTCCCCTTCCTGACTAAAAGTTTCTAACCCAATATTAATTGCAGAAGACCATATAATCCCTGTTCCGATTGGAACATAAGATTTATCAGAAAGTTGAGAATATACTACTGGGTCAAGTAATAAAGGAGAGTTAGGTAGCATTCCTCCATTATAAAATAGTTGAAGCTTCTCGGCAGCTCTGTTAAGTGATTCCTCATCTTCGGTAAACCAAATAGATACACCTTCCTGTTTCGATCTCCAGCTATCTTGATTCGGAGAGGAATATAGTCTCATATAACCTTTTAAATTAAACCGAGAATTAGTCTTCCAGAAAAATGCTAATTCATTTTTAATTTTCTTTACAGCACGATCACTTTCTTCTTTATTTTGTAAGTTAGATTTTATGCTGGATGGGTCTACGCCATATCTTAAATATAGATTGTGATCTCTATTGTAGGCTTGCCAACATGTGCCAGCATCAGTAATTAATTTACCCTCTATTGCAATGTTAATAATATCATTAACATTTTCAATTTCAGCACCTTTGAAAATTTTATCAAATTTACGGTGTTGATAGGTATTTTCACTACCATAATATTCTAACCCAGAAAGTATATAGAGATGCTTTTTCGCAGCTACGCAACCTTTCGCATCAGCTATATTAACGATATCCTGCATACCTTCAATTAAAGTACCGCCAGAACTAAATTGTTTCTTTTTAGGTAATAAAGGTTTTTTCAGGAAACCAATAATTTTTATTCCTGCTTTCTTGTCATCACCTGATGTTATAGGAGATGCAAAAAGCCCTAAATCTCTTATTCTGCTTAAGGATTTAGAAGTAAATTTTTTGTCAGGGTCGGTATCAGGGCAGAAAATTGTTGTCCAGAATAATCCTGTACCCTCAGCAATAGGTAAGCCTTCCTTGGAAAAACTATAAACCATTGGATCGAGAAGATATGTAGAATTTGGTCTTTTACCTTCTCTGTAAAATAATTCAATTTTCTTAATTACAGAGCTAATTTCGGAGGGGCCAAACCATAATTCAAGATTTTTATCACGGTTATCCCAAAAGGCATCATTATCATTTGTAGTAAAGAGCCTCATTTTTCCTTGAAGACCAAGTACTTTATGTGCTGTCCAAATGAAGGTAAGTTCCTTTTGTATCTCGCTTAATATCTTTTCATTATATTCACGCATTCTATTTTCCTATAAAGAATAACTATTTTTTTACTATTTCAGCTTTTAATTTCATTGATGATGCTAATTTTTCAAAATAATTTATAATTTCTGCGTTTATTATTACATCATCATAATAAGAACAACAAAGTTGAATCTTATTTTTCTTAACTTTCAGTGAGGTCTTTCTAAGTAATTGCGAAGAGCCTCCGGAAATTTTATATCCCAGCCTCATGGCAAGACCAAGACTTCTTGCTCTTTTTATCCATTTATCAGATAGAGTACCATAAACTTTGTCCATAATATAAGGATTTTTTCTAGTTTGATATCTGTGATAAGTCGACATTGCTATAAAAGCTCTTTCCCAGTGATCTATAGCAGGCAGTTCTGAGTCTAAAATCCATCTAAATGATGTTTCGGCTTTATATGCAGAATGTTCATACCATGAAATATTGTGCATAATGCATGATGCTTTTCGTAGTCTTGTCATATATTCCGTTTCATCCAGGAATAAATCATGAGTCCATTTGAACAGGTTATTTCCGAAATCAAGCCACTGGTTGTTAGAGTCTGGCGATATATGTAGGATCATTCGACTACAGGCAGTGATTAATGCATCTTTGCCTTTTATATCTGATGCTAATTTATCAAATAATATTCCCTCACGAACCCCATGAGTAGAAAATGAGATATTCTGTGGTTTGCCTTTTTTTATTAATTCATGCATTACCAGTGCAGTTATTTTTATGGTTTCAACTCTGTTTGAAGGGACATCAAATAAGTTATCAATTTCTTCAAGACTAAGAGGTTCTATATGCTTCAGTGTTTTTAGAAGATCAGATGTTTCAATAGTATAATTATGAATAACCTTAATTGGATGCTTGTTAAGGTCGATATGAATTTTGGCTAATGTTCTGAATCCTCCACCTACAGCATAGAAAGTCTTATTTTTAAGAAACTTCTCTATATTAAAATTATCTATATAAGTATGTATTATATCTTTAGCTATATTTAGGTCATTCTTTGAAGTGTTTAGTAGTCTTAATGATCCTATTGGGAAGCTAGCATTATCAAGAATTATATCTTGTCCGAAGAAGGTTTCCATTTCATTTGAAAGGAATGATGTATAGGCAAGCTCCAGACTTCCTCCTCCCATATCTCCAACGATACCATCTACCTTAAAGAATGAAGATACAACACCAAGAGATGCATACATAGCTTCTTCTTCACCAGAAAGAACCTGTATATTTAAATGGCATTTTTGTTCCACTTCCTTGATGAAGTCATTACCATCTATTGAATCTCTTACTGCAGACGTGGCAAAACAAAATATTCTGCCTACTTTCATCGATCTTATTATATACATAAATCTTTCGAGAGATTTAATCGCCATGGTTACGCCGTCTTTATTTAGACAGCCATTTTCAGACATGCCTTTGGCAAGACCACATAGTTTCTTTTCATTGAAAAGAGGTAAAGGAGTCCTGGAAAGATTATCATAAATTACAAGCCTAACAGAGTTTGACCCAATATCGATTACTGCAATCTTTTTTGATGATTCAGAAGCAATAGGTAAATTATAAGATTGGCTATCTCCGTATAAAGCCGTACCTCTTCCTGACAGGCTTGGGTTATTCATAAAATATTCATGTGCAGAAAGTTTTGAATATTTATCATTAACGTCGGTTTTTACTCGAGAGTAAGAACCATCCTGCTGCATAACCCAGCTTTGTTTTCTATCAACCAGATTCGCCATCATAATTTTGTTCAATATTTGCTTATGAACAGTATCATTTTTAATGGGAACCATTAACTCAACTCTTCTGTTCATATTCCTTGGCATAAGATCAGCGGAGGAAATATAGACTTTTGCGTTATTGGATGGAAGACTGCCGCCATTTCCAAAGCAGAAGATTCTTGTATGTTCAAGAAATCTTCCAACTATACTCTTTACGGATATATTTTCAGATAGTCCAGGAACACCAGGTTTTAGGCAGCAATTCCCTCTGATGACAAGCTCAATCTTTACTCCTGCACAAGATGCGGAATAAAGCTTATCGATAATCTTTTTATCTATTAAGGCATTAGCTTTCATCCAGATATTTCCTATTTTGCCTTCTTTGGCAAAATCAATTTCCTGTTGGATTAGGTCTAGTATTTTGTCCTGTAATGTGAATGGAGAAATATATAATGTTTTTAACCCTTTTGGTTCGTTATTATCAACAAGGAAATTAAAGACCAGCATGGCATCATGGCATATATCTTTGTCAGATGTAAAGAATGATAAGTCAGAATAAATTTGTGCATTCTCAGGGTGATAATTTCCTGTGCCTATATGAAGATAAGGGCGGGTTTTATTACCTTCTTTTCTTATTGCCAGAGACATCTTGGAATGGACTTTTAGATTTTTAGCACTAAAAATAACCTGTACCCCAGCCTTTTTTAAATGCTTGCCCCATTCTAGATTTGCTTTTTCATCAAATCTTGCTTTTAATTCTACAATAACAGTTACTTCTTTTCCTGCAATTGCTGCATTAAGTAGTTCTTTTACAATCGGCGAATCACTCGATGTACGATATAAGGTTTGTTTAATTGCTATAACGTCAGGGTCTTTTGCGGCCTGTTTAAGGAACTGAACTACAACATCAAAACTTTCATATGGATGGTGAATAAGGATGTCTTTGCTTTTGATTGCTGCAAAGCAATCGCCATGGAAGTCATTTATTCTTTCAGGGAATCTACTAATATATTTTTTGAATTTTAGATCAGGGCGATCTATATTATAGATTTCAGATATCTCACTTAAACCAAGGAAGTCATGACTGGTCTCGATATTATTAATACCCAGAATGGCGAGATTAACATTAATATTGCTATTGATGAAATCGGAAATTTCATCTGTTAGATTGCCGCATATTTTTAAATCTATTACATTTCCTCGCAGCCTTTTTCTTATTGCTGACTCAAAGGATTTAATAAGATCATCTGCTTTATCAGAAACATTTAGATCACTATCCCTTATATCTCTCAGGATAATTGATGATATAATTTTGCGATCAGGGAATAAGGAATCCAAGTTTGCCATTATGACATCTTCTAATACTGCAAATCTTGATTTTTTCTCAGATATTTGATTTTTAATTACTATGAAACGTTTTACATTTTGTGGGATTCTAATAACAGCAAAACTCGATTTATCACCATCCTCAAGCTGCACAATAATGGCTAGTGATAAATTAAGTAAATGTGGAAAATCATGTGAAGAATCAACCAATATTGGTGATAGGATTGGAAAAATATTTGTTTTAAAGAACTTATCTAGATAAGCTCTATTATGATCACTGTATTTTTCTGCAGAAAGAATATCTATAGAATTTTGAGAAAGTGAATTCCTAAGTAATTTCCAGCATAATTGCTGGTTCTCCATCAATATATTGGATTTTTCTATTATCTTTTTTAATTGCTCTTTTGGAGTAAGTTTGTCGATGCTTTTATGTTCGCTATCATGCTCTATCTGATTTACCAGACCAGCTACTCTTACTGAATAAAATTCATCAAGATTTCTTGCAGATATAGATAGAAAATTCAGACGTTCTAGAATAGGGTGGTTTGAGTTGTTTGCTTCTTCAAGTACGCGTTGGTTAAATTCTAACCAAGATAACTCTCTATTGATATATTTTAGATTGTTTGTTTCTGAATTTTTGGCAATTTGGGACAAAAAGATACTAATAATTGTTTATAAATGATACATACCGTACTACACTGATTATACATATTTTTTGTATGAAATAAAAGATTATAATGATAAAATATAAAGATAATAAAACACTAAATTACACTACTGTGCAGCTATTTGATCTTGTAGCTGATATTGCAGCATATCCAGAGTTCATTCCGTGGATAGATAACGCCAGAATTCTTCAGGCAAAAGGTAATGTTATTGATGCTGAATTATATATTAAATACAAAAAATTTAATAGTCGCTTTACTTCAAAAGTTAGGCTTGAAAGACCAGAAAATGATAGTGATACAGGTTTGATTTCTGTTTCTTTAATAGAGGGGCCTTTTAAGCACCTAATTAATAAATGGGAATTTATTCCAACAGATGAAGGTACAGAAATAAGTTTTCTTGTCGAATTTGCATTTAGATCACGTATATTACACAAGGCTATGGAGCCTATTTTCAACAGGGCAGCACATAAGATAACAAATATTTTTGAGAAAAGAGCAAAAGAGATATATAAAGATACATAGATAATATAAGATGTATATTGTCTTTATTAAGAGAAAATTTTTATGCCTATAAAGCCTATAAATAGTAAGACCGATCAAATTATGGATTCTAATGCTGTAGAAGAAACTATAAATATATCTCAGATAAAACCTAAAAGTAAGAAATTATCTAAAAGGATAATGAGATTCGGGACTTTGACGATATTCTTGATCATTACAGTTATAATTTCATCAGTATTTACATTCTATAGAATCTCAGAAAGCACGAATCCACTGGGGGCAAGTCCACAAGAAGTGCTTCCGATGATCCTAATTAATCTGACATTATTACTGCTTCTAGTTAGTATAATCTCATGGAGAATATCGAAATTATGGATTGCTAGAAGAGCAGGGTCGGTTGGATCTAGATTGCAAATCAGAATAATTGTTATGTTTAGTTTAGTTTCAATTGTTCCTACAATAATTGTAGCCGTTTTCTCTGCAGTTTTCTTTAATCAGGGTATACAAACCTGGTTTGATAAAAAGGTAAATACAGCACTGAATGAATCTGTTGAAGTTTCTCGAGATTTTATTCGTGAGAAGAAAGATAATATTCGTGCAGATATTCTTGCGATGGCCATAGATTTGAATAAGCAGGCTAATTATCTATCAAAAAACCAAAAGAGACTTAATCAGGTTCTATGGTATCAAACAGTTGCAAGAGGACTCTCTGAAGTAGTTGTATTCCAGCATAACAAATTATTGCAGAATAATAAGGTTCTCGGAAAAGGAGCTTTTAGCTTTTCTATATTATTTGAATTGGATGGCCTACCAGGTGATGTTTTTAAATCTGCCGATAAAGGTGAGGTCGTGGTATTGGAAAATAATTATGATGATCGTGTTAGGTCTTTAATCCGGCTATCAAGATTTAAGGATACCTATCTCCTTGTTGGAAGAATTATTGATCCCAAAACAATGAATAGAATAAAACTAGCACAAGATTCATATAAAGAATATCAGGTGTTACACTCAAATATATCTAAGCTTCAAATACAATTTGCTCTAGTATTTGTCTTGGTAGCTATAATGTTGCTATTGGTTGCTATTTGGGTAGGGATGATTTTCGCTGGTGAAATATCTAATCCGATCGGAAAATTGCTCGATGCAACGGATAAGGTCAAAAAGGGTGATCTTGATACTGTTATTAATGAGAATGGCCCTAAACATGATGAAATAGCCATTCTCGCCCGAGCATTTAATCGAATGACAAAACAACTCAAATTGCAAAGAGATGAGCTGGTTGATGGTCATAAAGAAATGGATTCAAGAAGGAGAATGATTGAAGCAGTATTCTCAGGTGTATCTGTTGGTGTAATAGCTCTAAATAATAAAAGGGAAATAACAATTTTTAATAGAGTATCTCTGAATTTACTTGGCAAAGAAGAGGATGAAATCAGAAATATCCACATAAAAAATATTATACCTCAGGCAGAAGAGTTAATAAATAATGGTTCTAAATTTGTTGATGGAGTAATTCAGGACGAAATACAAATTACCAGGAATGAAAGAAAGTTCAGTTGCCTGATTAGAATTGTGCCTGAAGAATTTATCGATAAAATTGAAGGGTATATTGTAACTCTAGATGATGTAACCGAGCTTAAAAATGCCCAAAGAACAGCTGCATGGTCAGATGTCGCCAGAAGAATCGCACATGAAATCAAAAACCCACTTACTCCTATTCATTTATCGGCCGAGAGATTGAAAAGGAAATATCTAAAGGAAATTAAAAGTGATCCCGAAACATTCGAAAAATATATCAATACTATAAGCAAGCATGTTGATAACATCGGGAAAATTGTTGAGGAGTTTAGTAATTTTGCAAGAATGCCTACACCTAAGTTAAAGAAGATGGATATATTTTCGTTGATAAATGATTCTATTTTCTCAGAACAAGTTGTGAATTCTGATATAAATTATGTGATGAATTGCGATAAGGAAGATATATTTATTAATGGTGATGCAGGTCTTCTAACTCAAGTATTTACAAATCTTTTGAAGAATTCAAAGGAGTCACTACAAAATAAAGCCGATTTATCTGGTGAACTGAACAAAAAAATCGAAATTACTATTAATGTAACGGACTATGTGAATATTGAAATTGCAGATAATGGTACTGGTTTCCCGACGGATCTAATAGATAATGTAACAGAACCTTATGTAACTACTAGAGAAAGAGGAACTGGTCTTGGTCTTGCTGTTGCGAAAAAGATTATCATAGAGCATGACGGAAGTTTCGATGTATCAAATATTGGTGATGAGGAAATTAAGGGGGCTAAAATAGATATGATTTTCCCTTTGTTGATTAGCTAAGATAAATTAATATGAGGTTGGTTTACCCCTATATACAGGAAAATTATAGTTAGAAAGAACATAGATTTTATAGTTGCACAATTATGCATCTAATGGTTGTTAGATTTCTCACTATATCCTAGTTATATATCACTTGTAGAAAATAATAAAAAAAATTTTTCTTTTAAGAACAGGGTGTTATAAAAATCATGAAATTTTTCTTAAAAAAAACGAAAATAGTTGTTGCAGGAACGAATTTCTTGTTGCATAAATACAACAAGAATTTGTGTTAATACACTATGTTGTGTAGGATTAGGGGTTATGCTACAAGATATATTAGTTATAGATGATGAAGCCGATATTAGGGATTTAATTTCCGATATTTTAGGCGATGAAGGATATGATGTAAGAACAGCTAAAAATAGCATTACTGCTTTTGAAGCTCTGGCAGAAAAGATGCCGTCTGCATTAATATTAGATATTTGGTTAAAAGATAGCGAGCTTGATGGCTTAGGCATTCTTGAGACGGTCAGGAGGAAATATCCTGATATTCCAGTTATTATGATAAGTGGTCATGGTAATATGGAAACTGCTGTTAGCAGTCTCAAAATAGGTGCTTATGACTATATCGAAAAGCCTTTTAATCAGGATAGGTTAACGCATACTTTAAAATGCGCTCTTGAGACATCCAAATTACGAACGGAAAACTCTGAATTAAGAGTTAGAACAGAATCATTAAATATTCTTGCTGGTAGTTCAACAAGTGTTGTTCAATTAAGACAAGCTATTGATAAGGTTGCGCCAACAGGTAGCCGTGTTTTCATAACTGGTTCTGCTGGAGCAGGAAAAGAAGCTATTGCTCGTGTAATACATGATAAATCTCATAGAAGAACTGCACCATTCGTATCATTAAATGCTGCTAGTCTTACAGCGGAAATGATTGAACATGAATTATTTGGTACTCAGGATTTAAGCGATGTGAAATCTGTACCGAGAAAAATTGGTGTTTTGGAACGTGCAAATGGTGGAACATTATTCATTGATGAAATAATTAACATACCTATGTCAATTCAAGGAAAACTTGTTTGTTTCCTACAGGATAAAAGTTTTGAAAGAATTGGTAGTGTTGAAAGATTCGAAGCGGATGTTAGAGTTATCGCAGCATCACATAAAAATATTCAGGAACAAATTGAAAAAGGTGCGTTTAGAGAAGATCTATATTACAGACTTAATGTAGTTCCATTAAAAGCTCCTAGTCTTAAAGATCGTAGAGAAGATATTCCGATTCTTTGTGAGTATTTTGTTAATTATATTGCAGAAATATCAAGATTAAAAAGAAGATCTTTCTCCGATGATGCACTGGCTGCTATGCAAGCTTATGATTGGCCAGGTAATATAAGCCAACTGAAAAATGTTGTCGAGTGGGCTTTGGTTATGAGTTCTGAAGATGATTTTGATGAAATACCTTCAAGCAAATTACCGAAAGAGATATTTTCTTCCAATCCTGCTGTTGTTGCTCCTGAGTCTAATACTGATATTATGTCTATGAGATTAAGGGAAGCACGTGAAATTTTTGAGCGTCAGTATCTTATGGCTCAGATTAATAGATTTGGTGGAAATATATCCAGAACGGCTTCGTTCATTGGTATGGAAAGATCGGCTTTACACAGAAAGCTTAAATCTTTAGATCTAGCAAGCGAAGACAAAATCTCTGCATAAATTTCTATAATGCACTGTAAACTGTAGTAAGCAGTTTAGGTCACAGTCTAGGTAAGGTTTTTTTAAATTTTTGCTGTCATTTATAATTTTTTATGATATCAACATTTCCGAATAGAAATTCTACACAGAAATACCGTATATTCTGTAGATGTTCGTTCTTGTATGGCCGGTTAGCAAAGTGGTAATGCAGGGGACTGCAAATCCCCGATCCTCAGTTCGATTCTGAGACCGGCCTCCAAATTTTAGTAACCGATACTACTATATTTCATATATGTATGATTACTATCGCGGTATGTTGCTAGTATAAGATATTATAAATAAAGGAGAAGTACAATTTCTATCTCGAGTTATAACGATTTTATTGCTGAAGCGAATAAACAACCGGAACATCAACAAGTATTATTTGTTTTTACCAAATCTGAATCCCAGAAAGATCAGAATAAACATGAAGCTGAAGCATTTAACGCAGGAAAAGGGGGGATTTTAACTCCCGTAATGTGTGTAGATAAATCTTTAGACGATTTGAAAGACTTTGCAGACTTGGCTCAAGAAGCAGAAAATATGTCTCAAGAGTGGAAAATTGTATTTGTTGCTTGTTTGGATGGTAAAATAGGTGAGAAGCTGACCAATGATAAAGTTGAGAATTCACTTAAAGACATGATTAAATATATTCATCAGGGAATGGTGTCAAAATTCCTAGCATTTGATAATGAAGGCGAACTTATCAAATTCACCTGATATTTTCCTGATAAATAAATATAGGTAAAGAGTGAAATATGACTTTTGAATATATACATTTAACAGAAGAAGATCAGATAAAATACGATATACCAGATAAATTTAATCATGGGAAACCATTTGATAGGGTCACAGGTGTAATTGACAGAGAGCGGAATAATGCATTAATGGTGGAAGGCATAAGAGTTGGTGGTGGAAGGCATATTATATTTCATGATCTATTTTGGAATAATTACCACATACCATTTGCTATTGAAAGAGAGCGTACAAGAAATGAAAATGGAAAAACTATTTTCATTGTTAAAGTGTCCAGATTAGGAATACCAGAAAACCTTATGGAGAACCTTTCTGAGATAACCCAAATGTTGAGAGAAGCTTTCCTGCATATTCATACGGCATAGAAAGAAATTCAGGAAGGAAAATAGAGGAAAGCATGTATGAGAGCATAACAGTAACATTTACAGATCCATTAATAAAAGAACTATAGGGAAAAATAATAATAAAATATGGAAATAGCTGAGTGCTGAATTTTCTATCGCCAACCGATATTTTTTGCCCATTTTTCAGCTTTCTTTTTGTATCCCTCATAGTCCTCGTAAGGTTTGCCACCCTCAGAAAGAACTTCCTCTTCATGTTTTGCCCGATCTTGTTCAAAAGGAGGCATGCCGACGGAATTTCTTAGTTCATCTATTTTTTCAGGATGCTCGAGTTTACAAGTTAATTCGCCATGTTTGTTCCAGTCTAGTACTGTTCCGTATATTTGTGGCTTTCCTTCATTAAAAAGGATTCTATCGGATAGCATCGCCACTTGTCTTTTAGGAATATCACCTTTTTCAGCTTCTTTAGATAGTATTACAAGAAATTTCCGTTGTAAATCTGGTGTGCAGATTGAATGTTGCGCTATTAACCAAGCTAGCCTTGTTCCTTCTATACCAACTTTAGAGATTGTTGGCCAGCCATGGTTTGATATTATTTTATCAAGAGCTTTGGCATTATCTATATGTATTTCCTGTAATTTTTTATCATATTGACCATATAAGTTGTCTTGTTCCAACAACTCATTTCTTGCATTAATATCCCTTTGCGTTAATGCACTTAGTTGATCAAAAAGATTTGTATCCATTTAGTTATTTCACTTTGAATTTGATTAATCGTTAAGAATCTTACTTCTTTATTGCGTTTATATTATTATTACCGAAATTCTCAATATGCTTAATTAATTTGCGGCCTTCCTCTTGAGTAACTCCATATGGAATAAATGTTTCTTTATCAAAAGTTTTAGCACTGAATATATGCTTGTAGAAGGCTAAAGCGTTTAGGTATGTCCCTGCAATAGAGTTATGGTTTGAGTCATCATATAGATCTATGTTTTTAGGAGCAGAAGACCTTATAGGAGCAGTAAGAACTATGCTGGCATTGTTTTCTATAGCGGCTTTAGTATAGGTTTTATTAATTGCTATAGTATGGGTTTTTGGATTAAAAGATGTTAGGAAAGTTACATAAATATTTTTCAATTTATTATCTTTATATGGCCATGTTCCATAAAATATAGTTTTTGCACCTATCTTTTTAATCTCTTTAGAAAATTTATTTGAATACTCAAAGAAATCGGCTTTGGCATGCGGGACAAGGGGCATACTGCTTTGGCCTTGTAGCACTACATAATCCCACTTTTTGCTCTTGATAGCCTCTAATGCTTCACCATCTTCCCAGTGAGATTTTATAGTCATTCCTCCAGAAGCAACCCTATCAGAATATATATGATAGTACTGTTCTTTTTGTGATAGAGATATTTCCATTAGCAATTTATCAAGATCAAATACATAAGTATGAGAATTACCAATAAATAGTACTTTTACTGCTTTCTCAGTATCATATTTTGAGTAATCTTTGAAACTTGTTCCAATATATTGCTTAAATGCCAATAGGTTATAAATAGCGAAAATTATTGTTCCTAAAGTAAAGGCTATTACCAAGAAAAAAAATCTTCTGATTATCCAAAATGTTCCTCTGACTCTGTAAAGTGACATATAAAACCATACTATAATTTTGTGTTTTTCTATATATATATATGATTTATATAATATATTTATGACAAAGTCTTGTGTATCATGAGAATCTTAATTTTGATCTGATCTCATATGGTTATAATTACAGAGTAATTTAATGGATATATAGATTTTTATTTCCGTGTTATGCAGGAGGATCTATTATATTTGTCCTTATATTTTATCACCAGTGAATCAAGAGTATCTTTCTCAGGAACTGAACCATTACCTATCACCATCCATTTAGGCTCATTTATTATATAATTGCTGTATTTCTCGGTTTCAGGGGACTTGCATAATATTTTAAAGACTTTTCCAGAATAGTGCAGAAATAATTCTTCCTGATATATCGCTATTTTAACTGTAAGATCATCCTTATTATACAAAATCTTCTCGTCTAATTTCTCTAATCGTGATGAACATGAAGATAGGAATACGAGCGGAAGTAGCAGAAATAGGAACGATATAAAGTTGTTTAAAGATTTTGGCATAATTTTAAGCATAAAAACCACTATGGTATAAGTTTTATTATACGTATTCTGATAAATATATACGGCACATGTATGTCATATATGCAGTATATTTCGTATTATACATGATCTATGAACGGTATTCAAGGAATAATATTAGAAGTAACGAGCGACTCTTAACTGTATGTGATCATCTCTACGAATTCTGTTTTCAAAAGTACCTTGATCGGCATTAGCATAGAATCTTGCATCAAGTTCAACTTTCCATCTATCGGCAAAACGTCTTGAGGCCTCCATAGAGAATGCTCGATTGCCATTATTTATATCTATTATAACTCCAGCAAGTATTGCAGTATCGCTAACATCATTAAGGGCTAGCCTTGAGCCAATAAATATATCATTATCGAAAATCGTTGCAGGAGCTTTCTCTCCTCTATCATCTCTGTGATATTCAGCTAAAACACCTAAATCATAGTCGGTTTCAAAAATTCCAAAGAAACTATATTCAAGCCCACCTGAAATGGCATTAAATCTTTCATCCTGACCGCTTCTCGTCATTGCTTCCAATTTCCACAGCCATGATTCTGTTGTTAGTTGTACATCAATAGAGGTTTGTTCAATTTTTTGATAAAATGGGGCTAGAACTGTTTCTCCATCAAGATTCTGAAGCTGTAAAAATGCTGCTTCTCTACTTGTACCAGAGAAGTGAGATATTCCAAAATCTATATCATCTATATTATGGTCATATCTAAATGCAATATCAGGATGCCAATTTTTAGCATTAGACTCAAATTTTGTTAGATCAGAATCGATTACCGCGCCTCCATTAAGCCTGCCTTTGATGCCTGAAAAAGTTCTCTCTCTGAAATAAGGAAGATAATAGAACCTGAAATTACCATAATCTTTTAAGAATGCCAGCTGTACCATAGGCTGCCCCAATTTGTCTTCTTGATCTACATCTTCTACAGCGTCAGTTTGGTTTATGATATCAACAAGATGTCGTGATTCTACAACTCCCCAATATACTTTGCTAACACCAGCAGATAATTCCCATTCATCTCCTTCATGTAGCCAGTCTAATTGCCTGATATCAAGATGGCTTCTTTCTCCGTCTACTGTATCAAATCTGGCAAAAGGTTTAAATGTTATTGTATTATATCCACCATTGGAGCTTTCCCACTGATTATATATCTCAGGTGCTATAACAAAAGAGACAGCATTGTTATCATGCTGTCTCTTAGCTTCGGGAGAAGACAAAAATGAACGTCCTTCAAGTGCTACGAATCCAGAAAAATCTGTAGATTCAGCTGGCAATGGAATTACCGATAATATCGATAAAGAAAATAAAAATAATATTTTTAAATTGTTATTTATCAAAACCACACTATTTTACTCTTGTAAGTTTTGCCTTTGTAAAGTCTTTCTCTTTTAAGCCAGCCTCAAAGTTATAACTCTTCCACTGTAAATTAGTACTTTTACCATTTTGATGATTAATCATACTAAACTCATCAGCTCTCCAATATTTATCAAGATATTTGTTGTATCCGTTATATTCAAGAGTTTTAACAAGCTCTTTTTTTCTATCGTAGAAATCAGTTTTAATTGGTCTGAATTCTAGCGTATCAACCCATGTTATATGTTTTGTGTAACCAGAATATTCATATAACGGGTATCTTTCAACAACAAAGCATTCCATCTCCTGACTATCACCGCATTTTTCCTGTTTTAGGTATTTATATGAGTATTTTTCAACTTCCTGAGATGAAATATCTTCAAATGCAAATTCACTACCAAGAAAAGGACCAGACTTATTTTTTGACAAAATTCTTTTTGTTTTACCTACTTCAGAAAGATACATCCATTGTTTATCAGGCTCTAGAATTCTTGAGAATGTAAGAAATGCAGTTCCCTTAAGATCTCTAGGCTTATCAAAAACTATTATAGTCTTATCTCCCTGTGACATGTCTTCGATTTCAAAGGTCTTATTTCTCATTTCTCTGACTGTTTCCTGTCCGTGAGAATTTTTAAGAGTCATTTGAACATTTACTGTATAATTTCCAAATCCAAGATCTCTATCATCTAATTCTGTAAATATAGCCTTTCCTTTATCTTCTGGAGATAGGCTGCTTTTTAGTATTTCATCTGCTGTTTTTGCATATGCAGATGAGGGTATTAAAGATATAGCTAATAGGCCACATGATATTTTACTAAGCATTGCTGCCTCCTTCTGTTGTTTCTGCTGTATAAGCACTGTCTTTTGTTTTCTTCTTCCTATCCAGTAGCATTAACATAGGAGGAAGTAAAAATAAATCTGCGACTAATGCTAGTATTATTATTATAGATGTCAATAAGCCCAATGTTGAGTTCATTTGGAATCCTGAGAATAATAAAATTGAGAATCCAAAAGTTAATATTGCCGTTGTTGCTATAATTGCAGGGCCAACTGTTGCAAAAGCATATCTAACTGAATCTTCTGCATTTAAATTTTTCTCTTTTCTCGCACGGTAATATTTACTCAAGAAATGTACGCTATCATCAACAATTATACCTAAACTTACGGAAGCTACAATTGCTACTGCCATGTTTATTTCTGATATCAATATACCCCATACTCCGAATCCCATTAGGGCAGGAAGTAAATTAGGTATCATACTATACATACCGATTCTGAAGCTTCTTAGTGCAATGATTATTGATATTGTTATCAACACGAATGCCAACATATTACCACTAATCATACTATCAATATTACGTTGCGATATGAATGCAAACATAACTATAGGACTCGTTGCTTCAGTATACATATAGTCTGGTAGATTAGCTTTTATCCAAGCTTCATACTTAGTTTTAAGTGTACGAATCTCAACAGTTGACATATCTCTAAGAGTTACAGTCAAACGACTTGAGGATTTATCAATATTGATTCTGTCGTTAAGGTCAAGACCATAAGGAAGTGACATTTCATATAATAATAAATATTGTGAGCCAAGCTTCTTATTATCAGGAAGTTTGTACTCTTCAGGTTTGTCATAATTCAGATTTTTATTAATGCGCTTCATGATGTCTGTGATGCTATATACATTACGTACTTCTTCCTGTTTTCTTAACCATGAAGAAAATTTGTCAAGACCATGTAGATATTCCGGTTGAGTAATGCCTTGCTCGCCCTGAGAGGGGAATGAGAACTCAAATGTATATATGCCAGTAAGGTTATCCATCATGAACTCTGAATCGCCCCTGAAGGAAATACTATGGTCAAAATATTGAACAAATTTGTCGTTAAGCTCTATTCGACTAATTTGGGCAACCAAGATTGCCGCTATTATAATCGAAACAATTAGAATTGGGTTTCTTCTCGCTATGACAAATTCACCAAGAGTTTCTGCAAATTTATATTTTGCTTTTTTATCTGTAGATTCTATCTTCTTAACCTTGATAGGTAAAATGCTTAAAATTACAGGTAAGAACATAATTGAGAATAAGAATGCAAATGCTACACCAATTGCTGTTATGTTTCCTAAATCATGGAAAGGAGGAACATCTGAGAAGTTCAAACATAGGAAGCCAATTATTGTAGAGAAGCTAGTTAAAAATACTGGTTGGAAATTAATTCTTAAACTGTCTACTATCGCATCATTTTTGCTCATACCACTCTGCATGTTTTTTAACATGGTTATGATAATGTGGATACTATCGGCTATAGCTAGAGTAAGAATGATTGTTGGTGCTGTAGCTGATGGCGGAGTTAATTTTACGCCTAACCAGCCAGCTATTCCCATCGCTGACAAAGCAGAGAAAGCGATAACAAGTAATGTTGCAATTGTTGACCAGAAGCTTCTTAGGAAGAAGATCATAGCAACAAGTAATATTCCATACATTATTGGAATTAGTGTTGTCATATCGTTTTGAGATGATTCAGAGAATGCATTATTCATAAATACAAGCCCTGAAGCTACCATTTCAATATTAGGATATTTTTCCTGAATGCTGCTTAATAACTCTCTTGATTTTCCTGCTGTAGTTGGAACTTCCATTATAGATTTTCCAGGGAATGAGAAAGTAACATTTACTCCTAAAGTCTGAGCATCTTTGGCAACTATCCTATCTATAAGAAGTTCTTCAGCTAAGGCTATATCTTTGATATTGTTTAATTCAGTATTTGATAATTTATTTGGATCTTTTTCAACAAGGTCAGCAACGATTAAATCATCTTCTTCCGCATATGAATATTGATAATTTGTTACTGAGTCTACTCTTGTTGCAAAAGGTAGTTCCCAGCCAGCTTTGGTAAATTCTTTGATTGCACTAAGAGTCTCGGCATTAAAAGCCGTTTCGCCTTCTTTAAGATTTTTAGGCTTAAGAACAAACATTACGTTATCAGTTTTAGTATAAACGCTTTGTAATTCTTCAAAATCTTTTAATTGAGGGTTATCTGCACTAAAAAATGCTCGATAATTTGTATTAAATCCTAAGAATTGTGCTCCATAGGCAGAAGAAAATACGATTGCTATTACCGTAAGCAAAGTTATGAATCTATGTCTTAAAACGTAATTTGAAAAAACTACTGCAAAATTATCAAACTTACTCATTGTTTATATCCTGAATTATATTTTATTATTTATGAATATTCTTTTTATCTATAAATATATAGAATAAAAGGGGGTACCATTAGGTGATTCGGTAAATATGTTCTTAACATGATACCCCCTTCTATTTTTAATGATAGGGGCATTTGACCGACCAGTCAACTAATTATTGCAATTATTTTTTATTTATGTTAAATTTACTATGGGTACGGTATAGTGTATAATGTTTTTGAAATAAAAATATGATAGATTTATGGTAACAAAACAGGAAATAATAGAAGCTGCTTTAGAGCTATTCTGGGAAACTAGCTACAATAATGTTGGTATTAATACCATATGTAAAAAGGCTAATATCCAGAAAGGTAGTTTTTACCATTATTTCAAGTCAAAAGATGAACTCGCATTAGATGTATTAGATCTTATATGGGAAAAAAAGTCTGTTGAGATGTCAGAATATTTCGATGATAAATCACTGTCCCCGATGAATAGATTTATAAAATTTGGCGATAAAATGACCGAACAATGTTGGCTAATGCTCGAAGAACACGGTAACTTCTTGGGCTGTCCTTTTGGAAATTTTGCATTGGAAATGTCTACACAGAATAAGGAAGTTAGAGATAAGGTAGATGAAGTATTTAAGGCAAAAATTAAAAAAGTTTCAGAGCTATTAAAAGAAGCTCAAGAGGCTGGTGAAATTGTTGATACTGTAGATGCCTATGAATTAGCATCTTTAATGAATTCTTGTGTGCAAGGAGCAAGTATCATTTCAAAAATTAGAAATGATCCTACATTTATCGGTAAATCAGTATTTATGTTGTTATCAGCTTATATAGCAGACCCCAAATTATTTGAGTCAGGTAATGTTGGTAATAGTGATGCCTGCTAGGGCTAGTCTCTAGGATTATAATGTTACGGAGATAATATTAAAGATTTATAAGAACCATCTTCATCAAAAATAAATTTTCTTCTTTTGTGGATTCTAAAATCACCCTGCATCCAGAACTCTATTGATTTTGGCTTTACTCTGAATCCTGTCCAATGTGGTGGTCTTTCTACAGCAGCTATGCCCCATCTAATTCCTTCTTTTGCAACATTTGCAAGGAGTTCTTTAGTTCCTCCTTTTAGCTCTGAGGATTGATCTGATGCCCATGCACCAAGTTGGCTTTGTCTTGGTCGGGAAGCAAAATATTCATCGGCTTCCTCATCAGATACTTGCTCAGCTATACCATCGATTCTTATTTGTTTTCCGATTTCTTCCCAATAAAAACACAGTGAAACATTCTTATTTTCTTTCAGATCGCTTCCTTTATGGCTATTTGTATTGGTATAGAATGTGAACCCTTCTGAACTATAATCTTTTAGTAGAACCATACGTGAAGAAGGTATTCCATCTTTGCTTGCAGTGGCCAAGCAAACTTTGTTGTGATTAACAATTCTCTTTTGCTCAGCTTCTTTAAGCCAATTTGCAAAAACATCTATCGGTTTTTCTTTACCCGTTGGAAACATTGTTTATACTAAACTCTCTTTTGTATAATGGACATGAATAAATAATAGATTATATATATCAAAGATATCTTTACAAAATGTAATGGTAAATGGCAATATAAAACTCCAATAAGGCGGGGCAATATAAAACTCCAATAAGGCGAGGAAATATAAAACGCCAAAAGGCTCCAAAAATAAACTGGGACAATAACAAATGGAAAGCAATATTATAAATGGGTGAAAAAATATTTAAGTTAGTATCAGATTATAAGCCATCAGGCGATCAACCAAATGCTATCAAATCTCTTATTGCTGGTCTGGAGAATAATGAGAAAGATCAGGTGTTGCTCGGTGTTACTGGCTCTGGAAAAACATTCACAATGGCTAACGTAATTGCTCAAACCAATCGTCCAGCCCTAGTTATGGCGCATAATAAAACTTTGGCAGCACAATTATATAGTGAACTTAAATCTTTCTTTCCTGAAAATTCTGTAGAGTATTTTGTTTCATATTATGATTATTATCAGCCAGAAGCATATGTTGCTAAAACAGATACTTTTATAGAGAAAGATTCATCAATTAATGAACAAATTGATCGTTTAAGACATTCAGCGACTAGAGCATTATTAGAGAGAAAAGACGTAATTGTAGTATCATCCGTATCTTGCATATATGGTTTGGGCTCACCTGAGTTATATCTGGAAATGACTGAAGATATAAAAGCAGGTTCAGAGACTAATTTTAATGACTTAACCAAAAGACTTGTTGAGCTTCAATATGAAAGAAATGATGTAGCATTTACAAGAGGAACATTTAGAGTTAGGGGAGATATATTAGACATTTTCCCATCGCATTTTGAAGATAGGGCATGGAGATTGTCTTTCTTTGGCGATGAGATAGAAGAGATAATTGAGTTTGATCCTTTAACAGGTGAAAAATTTGAAAATCTTGATTCAATAAAGGTTTTTGCTAATAGTCACCATGTTACTCCTAGACCAACTTTGCTTCAAATGCTTGGGAAAATAAAGCTTGAGATGAAAGATCGAGTGGCAGAATTTGAACATATGAAAAAGCTGATTGAAGCACAAAGAATAGAGCAGCGTACACAATTTGATCTGGAAATGATTTCGGAAGTAGGCGTTTGTAAAGGTATAGAAAATTATTCTCGATATATAACTGGCAGAAATAAAGGAGAACCACCTCCGACATTATTCGAATATTTGCCTAAAAATACAATATTATTTGCCGATGAAAGTCATGTTACAGTTCCTCAAATAGGTGGTATGTATAATGGTGATAGAGCAAGAAAAATGAATCTTGTTGATCATGGGTTCAGATTACCTTCAGCACTTGATAACAGACCTTTAAAAGCTGAGGAATGGGAGGAAATGCGTCCACAAACTATTTTTGTTTCTGCTACACCAGGTAAAATAGAGTTAGAAAAGACTGAAGGTGCTTTTATTGAGCAAATTATCCGACCAACAGGCCTTATTGATCCTGAATGTGAAATACGACCTATAGATACACAAGTTGATGATATTATATCTGAGAGTAAAGATGTTATAGATAGGGGCTATAGAGTTCTTATTACTACTCTAACAAAGAAAATGGCTGAGAATCTCTCCGAATATATGGATGAAATGGGTTTGAAAGTAACCTACCTTCACTCTGATATAGATACTCTTGAAAGAGTTGAGATAATTCAGAACCTCCGAAAGGGGGTAATAGATGTATTGATAGGAATTAACTTGCTTAGAGAAGGTATTGATGTCCCTGAATGTGGTTTGGTCGGAATTTTGGATGCTGATAAGGCAGGATTTCTGAGATCAAGAACTTCACTTGTACAAACAATTGGGCGAGCAGCCAGAAATGTAGATGGAAAAGTAATTCTATATGCAGATGTAATGACTGATGCTATTGATTATGCAATAGGTGAAACAAAAAGACGAAGGGAAATACAGACTGCATATAATAAAAAACACGGCATTACCCCAAGGTCTGTACAAAAAAGAATTGAAGCGAATCTGGAACTTGAGAATAAGAAGGAATTTGACGATAGCAGTGATAGTGACGAAGATATTGAACAAACTATAAAAGAATTGCAGAAAAAAATGCTGGAAGCTGCTGCAAACCTAGAATTTGAAGAAGCTGCCAAGATTCGTGATCAGTTGAAGAAAAAAGAAGAACAAATGTTATAATTTTTATTAATTATAAAAATCTCTATAAATAAAATTATTTTTTAGGTTCTTTAAAAGATAAAATTCTTTTTCTAAAAATTTCAGTTTCCCATTTCATAATACCAGGGGCTCTGAAACGCTCTTTTCCTTCTGCATCAAGAACTATAGTTTGTGGTAACGAGCTTCCTGAATCATACATTGTAAAAAGATCAGAAGATATATCAGCATAAGGGACTAGATAATCAATTTTATGTTTTTTATAGAAACTAACTACATTTCTTATCATTGAGAACGGGTCGGTTTTACCATCCTGTGATTCTGCAATGGCAAGTACAACTACATCATCTTTTAAATCCTTTGCGAAGGTATTTAATGCTGGCATTTCATATACGCAAGGAGGACACCATGTTCCCCAGAAGTTAATAACTACAATCTTGCCTCTGAAATCGCTAAGGCTATGACGAGAATTATCAGTTCCCATAAATTGTGTATCGCCCATAATGCTTGCAGTGAATTCTTCTGCATCAAAATCTCCATCGAGATCCACCTGACCATCATAAGCATTTGCATTTGTGCTAATTAGTAGAAATGAAAGTAAAATAACTAAAATATTATTTATCATATATAGTCCTTAGGTTCTTATAGTCCGTTAATAAATTCTATTACTTTTGGCTCAGTCCAGTTAACATAACCATCTATTCTTGCTACTTCTTTCATTTCCTTATTTATGAAAACAGTAGTAGGAAGAGCCTTGACTTTTAGGTTATTCATGAGGTGGTTTCTTATATCTGCATATTTTCCTAAATTCTCAATTTTTTCATTTTGATAAAATTCCTCTACTCTTTCTAGGCCTTTGAAATCTTGTGCTACAGCTACTATTATGTAATCTTCACCAAGGGTCTTTTGTAATTTATCAAGAGAGTCCATTTCTTCAACACATGGGCCACACCATGTTGCCCAGAAATTAACTATAATAGTTTTCCCTTTGAAAGACGATAATGTTATTTCTTCACCTTTTCCATTTAGAAAAGCTACTTCATCAACAGTTTTTCCTTCATAAATTTCACGCTCAGAGAATTTATCTGCTGACTCTGCAAATGCAGAAGAAAAGGAAAAGATACTGAAGCCAAGAATTAACAATGAAGTTAAATAATTAGTGACATAATAATTTATGATTTGCATATTGTAATTAATAGGTTACTAAATAATGAAAAAATTTAAAAAGTTAAGTTCATATTATGACAAAAAAAATGAAAAAATCAAATGATATAGAAAAAAATGTTGTTGCAAACAAAATGTGGGGTGGGCATTTTACATCTGGTCCTGCAGAAATTATGGAAAAGATAAATGCATCGATAGATTTTGACAAAAGGCTATATGCTCAGGATATTGCTGGCTCATTAGCTCATTGTAAAATGCTAAAACAGCAGAAAATTCTTACATCTGACGAAGCAAAGAAGATATCTGATGGCTTGCTACAAATTAAAAATGAAATAGAAAGCGGAGAATTTGAATTTAAAACTTCTCTTGAAGATATTCATATGAATATTGAGTCTAGATTAAAGGAAATAATTGGAGATGTTGCTGGAAAATTACATACGGCAAGATCCAGAAATGATCAGGTAGCTACAGATTTTAAATTATATGTAAGAGATTCTATAGATCAAATTGATCTAGATTTAAGATTGCTTCAGGAGGCATTATTGAATCTGGCTGAAAAGAATATCGATACGATAATGCCTGGTTTTACTCATCTGCAAACGGCTCAACCAATTACTTTTGGTCACCATTTGCTTGCCTATGTTGAGATGTTCGGAAGAGATAGATCGAGATATATTGATGCAAGAGAAAGGTTAAATGAGTGTCCACTAGGTAGTGCTGCTTTAGCTGGTACGTCATTTAATACCGATAGAGAACTAACAGCTAAGGAGCTTGGTTTCGATAGACCAACTACGAATTCTCTAGATTCAGTATCGGATAGAGATTTTGCATTGGATATTTTATACTCTAGCTCTGTATGTGCTACTCATATTTCAAGAATAGCTGAAGAAATTGTGATTTGGTGTTCTGATGGTTTTAAATTTATAAAACTTTCAAATGCATTCACAACTGGTAGCTCTATCATGCCGCAAAAAAGGAATCCTGATGCAGCAGAGCTTGCTCGTGCAAAAACGGGTAGAATAAATGGATCACTAATATCATTGCTCACAGTTATGAAAGGTCTTCCGCTAGCGTATAGTAAGGATATGCAGGAAGATAAAGAGCCAGTTTTTGAAACAGTTGATAGTATTAGATTAATTGTACAAGCTCTTAGTGGAATGATTAATGATATTTCTGTAAATAAAGAGAATATGTTATCAGCTGCCAATAAAGGATATTCAACAGCTACAGATATAGCTGATTGGCTGGTTATAAATCTTGGATTACCATTTAGAGAATGCCATCATATAACTGGTAGAATTGTTCAGTTAGCTGAAGAAAAACAGTGTAGATTAGATGAATTATCTCTAGGCGATATGCAATCTGTCAAACCAGAGATAACTGAAGCTATTTTTGAAGTTCTCTCTGTTCAAAACTCTGTGGGTAGTAGAACAAGTTTTGGTGGAACTTCTCCAGAGAATGTTGCCAAATCAATTAAAATTTCGAGAGAGAAATATATATAGTTTTTTCTTTTTTATTGCATTATTTATTATTTATCAAATAATAGCACTAGATGCAGAATTTAAAAAACTAAGATTTAGAAAATCAAAAAGGAAGTATTAATAAAATGAAAAAAATATTATTAATTATATCTGTTACGCTAATGGTTGCTAATGTTTCATCTTGTGGAGTTAAGGGAGATTTAACCCATGAAAAACAAGAAAAAACATTAACAAATTAGAACAAAAAATCTTAGAAAACTATAGGTAATACTAGCTGCTCTAAGAAAATTCCAAAAACTAAAAAAGTTAAAGAGTAAAATTATGGATCACTTTTTATATAATAACGGTATTTTACATGCCGAAGATGTACCCGTTACCAAAATTGCAAATGAGGTTGGTACGCCTTTTTATGTTTATTCCAAAGCTACATTGGAAAGACACTATAACGTTATGGCAAATGCTTTTAAAGAAATTCCTACAATGATTTGTTATTCAGTTAAAGCCAATTCTAATTTAGCAGTTCTTAAAACTCTCGCTGATCTAGGATCTGGTGCAGATGCTGTTTCTGAAGGAGAAATAAGAAGAGCAAGGGCCGCTGGTATTCCTCCAGAAAGAATTGTTTTTTCAGGAGTTGGAAAAACAAGAGAAGAAATTCGCTATGCACTTGGTATAAATATTCATCAATTTAATGCGGAATCTCGAGAAGAACTTGAGATGATCAATGAAATCGCTGATGACCTTGGTGTAAAAGCTTCTGTTGCTATTAGAGTTAATCCTGATGTTGATGCGGGAAGCCACGATAAAATCTCTACTGGTAGAAAAACCGATAAATTCGGTATTGCATGGGATGATGTTATAGATTGCTACGAATTTTGTAAGTCTTTGGATAATATTAATATTAGAGGAATAGATTGTCATATAGGTTCTCAATTAACTAACCTTGAACCATTCCAGAAAGCATTTAACAAAGTGGTTGATCTCGTTGGTGACCTTAGAGAATTGGGGCATAGTATTGAAACTCTTGATCTTGGTGGTGGTTTGGGTATTCCTTATCAGTCGCAAGAAGAGAATCTTCCTTCTCCCGAAGATTATGCCAAAATGATTATAAATACGATAAAGCATTTAGGCTGTCATCTTATACTTGAGCCTGGTAGATTAATTGCAGGAAATTCAGGTATATTAGTTACATCTGTAACCAGAGTTAAGAAAACATCCGAAAGAACATTTATAATTGTTGATTCTGCCATGAATGATCTTGCAAGACCAAGTATATATGGCTCTGAACATGAAATTATTACCGTTAAGAAAGAAGAATCAGATATTATAGAAAGCAATATTGATATTGTTGGCCCTGTTTGTGAAACATCGGATAGATTTATTAGAAATATTAATTTCCCAGCGGTTTCTCAAGATGATTTAATTGCTATACGTTCTGTTGGTGCATATGGTGCGGTTATGTCCTCAACATATAATACAAGACCATTAATACCTGAGGTAATGGTTAATAAAGATCAATATGCCGTAATTCGTTCTCGACCTGATTATGAAGATATGTTAGGAATGGATATAATTCCTGAATGGGAATAGGTTGTACTATATGAAATGCGGATATTTCCTATAGTTTGATATAGAATATTTGGTAGGTATAAATATGAACGAAGTTGTAGAGTTATTTTCTCGTGGCGGAACGGTAATGTGGATAATTGCAGGATTATCTGTATATGCTATTGCTGTAATTATTCTAAAAACATATCATTTTTCTAGAGTTCAGAATTTTAATAAAGAACTATTGGAAGAAATAAGAGGTGATTTCGATTTAAAGAAAATGCAGGAACATCTTGCAGAAGCACCACTTAAGAGAAATATAGTTGCAGATATAATGCTAACTTCTTTTAAAATTATTACAACACCAAATATAACTAGAGAAGCAGCTAAAGAAGAAATATCTATAGCTGGTCTGGCAAAACTACGTAAACTTGAATCTCACATGAGGGGATTAGAACTAGTAGCTAATATTTCTCCATTACTTGGTCTGTTAGGGACAGTAATAGGTATGGTGGCAGCATTCTCTACGATAGAGCAAGCTGGTTCAAAAATTGATCCTTCACTTCTTGCAGGGGGAATCTGGACGGCGCTTCTTACTACCGTAGCAGGACTTTCAGTAGCAATACCTGCTCTTTCTGCGTATTACATATTTGATAGTAAAATTGAGGCAGTAAGGTCCGATATGAGAGATGTCTCAACAAGAGTATTATCGCATCTTGATATTGTTGATAAAACTATCAGCTCTAATGCTGTTGATGATATTATTTCTGCTCAAGATCATGAGAAGGCAGAGAGTAATTTATCAAAAAGAAAAAACTCAAAATCAGATAAAAACAATTCTTCATTAGAAGCTGTATCTGTAAAATAATAAAAATTCTGTATTAGAAATTAGTTAGTGTATGGATTTTCAAAGAAGCACAAAAAGAAAAGTAAAATTAAGTATGACACCTCTTATAGACATGGTGTTTCTTCTTGTTGTGTTCTTTATGCTTACAACTACTTTTACCAAAGAAGAAGGTATCGATATTTCATTCTCCTCTGGAGGTAAAACTGAAATAGCAGGAAGTAATAAAACTATTCTGGTATTCATTGATGCTGGTGGGCAAATTCTGCTTGATGGCGGAGATGGAAACGAAGAGAGCATGAATCTATATATGCGTGACGAATATAATTATTTCCGAGAAGATCTTAGAAAAATTCTTAAAGAAGATAAAAATAGACAAATACAATTATATAGTAGCGAATTTGCTATCGTTCAGGATGTTATAACCACTATAGATCAGGTGCAAATGGCAGGCGGAACAAATATCACATTTATTGATGGTACTCTGGATGAATAATATGGATGAGTTATTTGAAAGAAAGCTGCGTGATAAGTCTGAACTTAGTCTAATACCGCTTATAAATGTAATATTTCTATTGCTGATATTTTTCCTTGTAGCAGGTACATACTCCACAGTTGATAAAACTGTTATTGATATCCCAGATGCTGAAACGTCATTTGAAATGGAAGAGGGTAATTTTAACAAAATTCAAATAATGCTTTCAAAAAAAGGTATAATTACTTTCAATAATAAGGAAGTAACTATGAGAATGCTTGAAAAGGATATCGAGTTTTATATAAAAAAGAATCCTAAAATTAATGTAGTAATTAAGGCTGATCAGAATCTGGAAGCTTCTTTGCTTATTAGTATAATGAAATTGATAGCAAAATTTGGTGGTAGTAATATTTCTATAGCAACCGAGGCATTGAAATGAGTAATAATGCAGCTATAGAAGATAAATCATCAGACGGTGATAATATAGTTTCTGACGGAACAGATAGTTCTGCTAAGGCTGCTGAAGGAAATATAGAGGTAAATAAATCTGAACAGTCATTAGAATATAATTCCAAATATGATTCAGAGAGTACCCCAGAAAATGGCCCAGAAAATGGCCAAGAAAACGATCAAGAAAATGATCCAGAGAATCTACCAATAAATAAGTTTAGAAATTTCAAAATTAATTTTACACGAGCAATTATAATTTCAATTGTTTTGCATATAGTTGCTGCAGTTATTTACTCAATAATTATAGAGCCAGAGCCATTTGATATACCAAGTGTCGAGGTTAAAATTAAAATTGGTTCAGCTGGATTCTCCCAAATTGCGCCTGTTGTAGAAAAACCGAAAATTAAGAAAACTACTCCTAGGAAAAAGAGCAGTAACAATACAGGGATAGTTAAGAAAAAAGACAGAAAAAAAGTTAGAACTAGTAAAAAAGATGCAAATAAAAATAGAAATCTGGAGCAGCAGAAAGAACTGGAAAGACAAGATGAATTAGCCAGAAAAAAGAGAAATAAAGCACGAAAAAATGATAAGCTACAAAATATGCCGATTTCGAAAGAAGACCCATCTGATTCTGCAGAGTTCGTATTAGTTGATGAATTAGCTAAATTTGAACAGGAAAATAAGAAAATTAATAAAGGTGCAGATAGTAGAAATACTAAAAATTCACTAGGGGAAGAGTTGGGCAATAAAAAGGATGCAGTGCAAACCCATGCCAAAGATTATGAAGAAAAGGTTAGCCTATGGATTGGTAGTAAAAAATTTATGCCAGAACATACAATCGATAAATTGCGTGAATTAAATGTTTTTGATGATCTGTTCACCTCTCTCTATATAAAAATTAATAGAAAGGGCGATATATTAGATATGTTTGTAACTGAGTCATCAGGTCATGATTTTATTGACAATCTTACTTTGGAAATTGCAACAAGAGCAACTCCTTTACCAAGAATGCCAGTAGAAATGACGCCAAATGAAGATAAATTCCATTTCTTTATAACATTGAAATATCCAGTTACTAGATGGCAAAAAGAATTAAGACAGGACTATAAAGCGAGTACTAAGAAATAGCGTAGAGTATTTGAGTAATTGGTTGGATTGCTAATATAATATCAGCAGCGTAATAGTAATATTAATTAAGTAGGTTTATTTTTTAATAACAAATAATCTACTGCAATAAGGGCATGTAGTATCTTGTTTATTATTGCCAATAGTGAAATATACTTCAGGGTGACCAAATTCTTTTCCACCATCGCATGAAAGCTCTCTTTTTGTAACTTCTATGATTTCTTGTTTCATTTGAATATATCTCTTATAAGTAAAGTTGCTATAGCTGAAAATCTATATATCAAGAACTGTGTAATTAATAAAGTAAAAATGGCAGAATATTCATGCTTAACTATAAAATTCTGAAATCAAATATTATAAAATGGAGTTTTATATGCACTATATCTGCTGCACCAAGTTTTGTTATGGCGTTTAAAGATAAAAATTCAGGTTTTGATGTGTCAGCAATGATATTGGGTGTAATCATCTTTATTTTTATTTATGGATTTATAACAAGCACAGAATTTTATGTTTCTTTACGTAAGTTTAATACTATTCATAAAGCCCTGCGGTTTAGTTATGTACTAAAAATTACTATGGCAATGGTGGCATTCCCTTTTACTTTTTTTACTTATAATAAAGTTGATACAATAGGAATGTTTTTTATATTTCCTGATTTTGTAGCAGGTATAATGTCATATCTTTTATATACGGAATTATTTGGTAAACTGAACCTTAGCAAGAATGGATCAGTAGCAGATGGTAATAATTCTGGAGATATTGGTGCATCTTTCTTTGATACATTAGCAATTACTTTAATTGAAGGAGTGATTCTAAGCCTAATGATTCTTCTATTTGCTATTACACTCTCCATAATATTAAAAATATTTAGAAAATGTAAACTTGCTTTAAAGACAAAAAAGGCGTAGAAAATTCAGACTGAATATTTTAATTTATGTTAAATATGTGAGGAAAACATGGGTTTCATTGCCGATCGTCTAAGTAATATTAAACCTTCACCAACAATTGCTGTTGCAACAAAAGCTAAAGAACTAAAAGCTGCTGGTAAGGATGTTATAGGTTTAGGTGCAGGAGAACCTGATTTTGATACGCCGGAAAATGTAAAAACTGCTGCTAAAAATGCAATAAACTCAGGTGATACAAAATATACAGCTGTTGATGGAACTCCAGAGCTTAAAAAAGCTATCTGCGATAAATTCAAAAAAGAAAATAATCTAGATTATGCAAGTGATCAGATAACTGTTGGAACAGGTGGTAAACAGATTTTATATAATGCATTCATGGCAAGTCTAAATGCAGGTGATGAAGTTATTATTCCATCTCCTTATTGGGTATCATATCCTGATATAGTTGCTTTAGCAGAAGGGAAAAGTATATTTGTTGAAGGTAAAGAAGAATATCAGTTTAAGCTTCAGGCAGAAGATCTTGAAGCTGCTATAACAGATAAAACAAAATGGCTAATAATTAACTCACCATCTAATCCTACCGGTGGTGCTTATAGCTATGAAGAAATGAAAAAACTAACGGATATACTACTGAAATATCCACAAGTTAACATAATGACAGACGATATGTACGAACATATTGTATATGATAATTTCGATTTTGTAACTCCTGCACAGGTAGAACCTAAGTTATTTGATAGAACTTTGACAGTTAATGGTGTTTCTAAAGCTTATGCTATGACAGGATGGAGAATAGGTTACGCAGCTGGTAGGAAAGATCTTATAAAAGCTATGGCAAAGATTCAGTCTCAAAGTACATCTAACCCATCATCTATTAGTCAGGCTGCTGCTGTAGAAGCATTGAACGGTAATCAGGATTTCCTTGATGAAAGAACCGAAGCTTTTAAAAGACGTAGAGATTTTGTTGTTAATAGACTTAATGCAATTGATGGAATTACTTGTAATAAGCCTGAAGGAGCATTTTATGTTTTTCCATCATGCAAAGGTATTTTGGGTAAAAAAACGCCAGAAGGTAATATCCTCAACAATGATCAGGATGTAGTAACTTATTTTCTGGAACATTCTCTTGTAGCTACTGTACAAGGTTCGGCATTTGGTGCTGAAGGATTCTTCAGAATATCATATGCAACAAGTGATGAGGCACTAGATAAGGCTCTAACTAGAATAGAAAAAGCTATTAATGAGCTTAGCTAGGGAATCAAATGGAATTTTTAAAAAGTAAGAAAGAATTATTACTTGCACTTGCTGCTATTATATTTATTAGTATTCCTACATTGTTTGCTCAATTTGAGTATGCTCTAGACCCTCGTTATATACATGAAGAGCAAAGCCAGCTGTTTATGGATCATAAAATAAAAGATCCAGAATTATTTCCAAACAGCTATATAGGTGAGTATAGTAAAAAGTTCCAGAAACCGTACTTATTTGATTATATATATCAATCAATGATGCCACATTTTGATATCTATAATTTTCAAAAAATATTCCCTATGTTCATTTGGCCTCTTATGATAATTTTTATGGCTTTGGCTGCCTATAAAATTGGTGGAATATTCGCAATGTGGGGGTCTACTGTTATTACTATTTCACATAGTATGTTCCTATATCAGATTACCTCATCAATCCCTCATAGTTTTGCATATCTGCTTATTATTATGGCAGTGGTATGTATTCTGTATGCAAGGATATATTTATTATCAATAGTAGGAATATTGAGTGCTTTGTTGTATCCCGCTATGTCTCCAATAATTGGCTTATCTATGGCATATTTTCTTCTAATTACGGATAATGAAAATAGAGGTGGAGCAAAAGATTGGTCAATATATAAAAGATTAATTATATTGGGTGTTACAGGCGCAATTATGCTGTCAGCAATTTATCCTATTATGTCTCCTATTGAAGGTTATGGAAGGTCTATTGCAGCATTTTCCGAGACTGAAGAATTTCCTGAAAATGCTGAAGGTGCTGATAACTTTGTAGGGACTAGCCACCCTATAGTTTATGTAATTGTTAAAATGTATATTCAGTTCGATGTTTCAAATGAGATAAAAACATTAGTCGCCATGGGATCAGTATTGGCTATCATTATTATATCTATAAGATGGTGGTATTACTTTAAAGATAATATGAAAATTAAATCAAGATTTAATGCTTTTCTAATAGCATCTATCGTATCTTTCGCATTGATATATTTTCTGATGCCTCTCTATACCTATAGGTTCCTTATTTATACACTTCCTGTTTTTTATGTTCTTGTATTTCCAACAGCTTTATACAAGCTAGTGCAGAATGATAAAAAATTGGACAAGGAATATCATAAATTAATATCAATAATGATTATAATAGTTTTATTGATTCTATTTAAAGGAAAAGATCCTGAAAGAATTGGGTATAAGATAGAAATTACAGATGATGATCAAAAGCTATTTGAATATATTTCAAGTCAGCCTAAAGATATACTAATTGCAGGGTGGCCTAGCTCTATTGGGTATAATGATTGGATCCCATATATGGCAAAAAGAGATGTTCTGATTATGCAGAAATATTATAAAGTACAATATTATGATTTTGCTGTTGAGATGAAGAAAAGAATGAATGCCACTATGGAAGCATTTCTTGGTGATGATATAGAAAAGATTAGAAATCTGAAAAGTAAATATGGAGCGGATTATATATTGGTAGATACAAATATGTATGAAGAAATGATTGTTTATAATAATTACTTCAATACAAGAATTGAAGAGTTGTGGACAAAGAATAAAGAAAATAATAGTTTTGAAATTCTAAAGCATCTAGATAAAGCCGAATATCATAATGATAATATTTATGTGATTGACCTAAATAAAATATAGTTGTTGAACTAATTATTATCACCTTCTTTACTTTTATTATGAGTAACCCAGATATGTACCAGAATACTAATGGAAAATAGATACCAATATAGTCTTGTATCATGATGTAGAGGCATTTTGTCATCAAAAAATAAAGGGCTATTTACTCTGAGATGTTTTATAGAATCTGATAGGGTAAAGATTACTATAAATGAATATATATAGTAAAGAATACTGATAATTTTCCCTAAGATAAGTTTTTTTGTATTTTTCCAACATTGAGAAATAACTATTACACTTAATGGAACAATTATGAATGCATATAAAACTAATGATAATTCCTGAACCACATATAATTCAGCTTGATACTGATTAAGAAAAATATTTGCTGAGTCCGATGACAAGTAATTTATAAGTTTATATAACATAGAAAGTGAATAGATTAACACTATGTAACCCATACACCATACGATAAATGCTCGTAATAATGTTTTTTTACCAAGGAAGTAATCTTGTAGGGATTGCTTTAGTTTCATAAATATCATTAATATATGTTTTCTTGATATATTAACAAAACTAATTTAGATGTAAAATTTATTATAAAATATCTTATTATAAGCTAAATATACTATTAAATAATTATAAAGTGGAATCAGAACCTAATGTCAACAATCTTTGCTTTAGCTACATCTCATAGCAGATCAGGAGTAGCAATATTCAGAATATCTGGTAAAGATGCGAGAAGAACTCTTGCAGACCTTGGGTGTAGTGAAAATATTGAGCCTAGAAGAGCGTCATTACAAAGATTAATAGCTGTTAAACGAAATGATGGAAATAGTCAAATTGATAATAAGGGTAACGGCGATGACGTTATAGATAGTGCATTAGTATTATATTTCTCTGCCCCAAATAGTTTTACTGGCGAAGATATAGTTGAGTTGCACATTCATGGAAGTATAGCTGTTATAAAAGACCTTACATCATATTTATCATCTCTAGATTATTTGAAAATGGCTGAAGCAGGAGAATTCTCCAGAAGAGCCTTTGAAAATGGTAAGATGGATTTAACGCAAGTAGAAGGGCTTGCTGATCTGATTGATGCTGAAACCAAGATGCAGCAGAAACAGGCTATCAGACAAATTGATGGAGAACTGGAAGGTCTATATGAGAGCTGGAGATATCAACTAATAGAAATACTTGCTAATCTAGAGGCGTATATTGATTTTCCTGATGAAGATATCCCAGATGAAGTTATTAGCTCTGTAAATGATAAGGTAGCTTCACTATTGAGCGATTTAGAGATTCATTCTAAAGATGATAGAGGGGAAAGGCTAAGAAACGGTCTTTATGCTACCATAATCGGAGCGCCTAATGTTGGTAAATCATCATTATTAAATTATTTGGCAAAGCGAGATGTAGCTATAGTCTCCGATATTGCTGGTACAACAAGAGATATGATAGAAGTGCATCTCGATATTGGTGGTTATCCGCTTATATTAACTGATACGGCTGGCTTAAGAGAATCTGATAATATAATTGAGAATGAAGGTATAAAAAGAGCTATTAAACGCAGTAAAAATGCTGATTTTAAAATTGCCATGTTTGATTATAATGAACTTCCATCACTAGATAAAATAACACTAGATATCGTTGATGATGAAACTATTTGTGTTATAAATAAATGTGATGATGATAAGGCTGATATTCCTGATGATCTAGTAAATAAAGGGTATTTAACTATATCATTGAATAAAAAGAGTGGCATAGATGATCTGCTAAAAAAGATTCAGGAAAGAATAGAGGAAAATATTTCTCCTACAAATTCTGCGGTCTTTACAAGACAAAGACATCTAAACCAAATTAATGAAACAATTAGTCATATAGAAAGATTTATTAACGCATTCAAGAATAATGAACCATTAGAATTATCTGTTGAGGATTTAAGGCTTTCTGCTAACTCATTGGGTAAAATTACTGGTAAAATAGATGTTGAAGATTTATTGGATAAAATATTCTCGAGTTTTTGTATCGGAAAGTAATATTTTGCTTTTTTGTAACAGAAAAACTTTAAAAAAAAATAATAATAGAAATCACTTGTCGTATAGAGTATTGATCTAAATATATCATGGGTTATAGGTGATTATAATACGGTTTTTTGAGGTGTCATGCATATTAATTTGATCATAATATTTGTAATGTTATTTTTCCTGAACAGTTGTAGCAGCGTTATGCCAGACTGGGTTGGTGGAGAGGATAATAAAGCAAAAATGGAAGGAAAACGTATTTCTGTTCTTGCACATACAACAAAAATTAAACGTGATTCTGATCATAAATCGATCAAAATTATATTACCCAAGAAAAGTAAAAATAATAGCTGGCCGTTGCAAAGAATTAGCTCTGTTGAACATCCTGAGTTTTTAGGTACTAAACCAAATGAAATAGAACGTGTTTCTATAGGCGATGATCCAGATGACGGTATAAGGCTTACATCTGCTCCTGTTGTTGCAAAAGGAAAAGTAGTCACTCTAGACGCTTCTGGAAAAATACAGGCACGTGATGAGAAAAATATTTCCAATATCTTATGGGAAATAGAATTATCTACACCATCTATGGCGAGTGACTCTCTATTAACTCTTGGCCTTACTTCTGGTCAGACAAATAAAGAATTCTTAGGTGGGAATATAGTTTATGATAATAATACAGTATTCGTAACTACGGCATTTGGGATGGTTTATGCAGTAGATGTTAATAATGGTAAAGTTAAATGGAATAAATCAGTTGAAATTCCTATAAAATCTACATCTATTGTTAATAATGGTAAAATATATTTCACGACATCTAGAAATAAATTATATGCAATTGACCAAAAAGATGGAAATACATTATGGACATATTCAGGTATATCAGAAATAACAAGTATATATGGAGCATCTGGTCCATCTATATCTGATGACGGGAAAATCCTTATAGTTCCTTATTCATCAGGTGAATTATTGGCTATAAATTCTGAGAATGGGAAACCTATATGGTCGGAAGTTCTAACTGGTGGAAGCGGTAGCAACTCATCTATATATAGTTTAAATGATATCGATGCTACTCCAATCATTTCTAAAGATAAAGTATATGCGGTAAGTAGTGATGGTGTATTAACATCTTTAGATATTAACACTGGTAAGAGATTATGGACAAAAGATATCTCATCTGTACAAACACCATGGATATCAGGTGACTTCCTTTACATTCTAACGTCAAATAATGAGCTTCTATGTATTAATGCTCCAGATGGAAGAATTAAATGGATAGGTCAGTTCCCTAAGCACTCTAGTCCTCTTGTAAGTTGGAGTGAAGATGATAAAGGAGATACAATTTCATGGAGTGGACCAATTCTCGCTGGCGGAAAAATATTCGTTACAGGATCGCATGGAAGAATGGCTATTGTTTCTCCATATAGTGGGAAAATAATAGATGCAGTGGAAATTTTACCTAACACATATCTGCCTCCAATAGTGGTAAATAATAAAATGTATATCCTCAGTAATGAATCTGAATTATCTGCATTAAAATAATTTTTATTTACTTATTGCACTATTTCTATATAAGTTCTCTGTAACAAGTAGTTAATGGCTTTTCCTAGAGTTTCTATTATGTCTCATATATTTATTTAGATGGTATTTATAATTTAGTCAGTTTCTGTTGTTAAACATAATTATAGATATAAAGAGAATTTATATGGTTTTAAAAATTGCAGTAATTGGACGACCAAATGTCGGTAAGTCTACATTGTTCAATAGGCTTGTGGGTAAAAAGCAAGCTCTTGTAGATAACATACCTGGTCTTACACGAGATAGAAAAGAGGGTGATGCCTCTATTGGTCCACTGAAATTTAAAATAATTGATACGGCTGGTCTTGAGAAAGCTGAGAATCATTCGTTGGAATCACTTATGATGATACAGACAGAAGCCGCTGCAGAAGAGGCAGATATATTATTCATGGTTATTGATGCCAGAGAAGGCGTAACAGCAATGGATGAGCATTTTGCATCATGGGTTAGAAGATTGAATAAACCAACAATACTTCTAGCAAATAAATGTGAAGGGAATAAAGTTTCTGCGGGAATTGGTGAGTCAGTTAGACTAGGTCTGGGTGATCCTGTTGCTATTTCAGCTGAACATGGAGATGGTTTTGCCTTTCTCTATGATGCTGTTGAAGAAATGAAAGAGAAATACAATATTGCAGATGATCCTGAAGAAGAAATAGACGAAGAGCAAATTCAGATTGCTATTGTCGGACGCCCAAATGCTGGTAAATCTACATTTTTTAATGCATTATTAGGTGAAGAAAGATCTATAGCTTCTCCACTCGCTGGTACGACAAGAGATTCAGTATATATTGATTGGTATCATAAAGGGCAAAATATAAAACTTGTTGATACTGCTGGTCTAAGGAAAAGAGCAAAAAGACATGGAAGACTAGAGAAATTATCTGTTAATGATAGTTTCTCCGCCATTCAGTATAGTAATATTGTAATCCTTATGCTGGATGCAACTCAGGCTTTTGATAAAATTGATATGACTCTTCTAGATCATATTCACGCAGAGGGCAGGGGAGTTGTTGTAGTTGCTAACAAATGGGATCTTGTCAAAAATAAAAAAGAAGTCCTTGAGCAAATTAATGAAAAACTTGATTATGTAATTACCAAAGCTAAAGGTGCTCCAGTTGTTACTATTAGCGCTATAGATGGTACAAATGTTGAGAAGGTAATTGCCAAATCAATGGAAGTATTTAGCCTTTGGAATAAAAGAGTAGGTACTGGTAAACTTAATCGCTGGTTAGAACAGGCAACTAGCGCACATATTCCTCCGCTAAGTAATGGTAAGCGTATTAAGTTTAAATATGCTACTCAGGCAAAAACAAGACCACCAACATTTATATTATTTACTAGTAGTAATATGAAGTCATTACCTGACAGTTATTTGAGATATTTACAAAATTCTATCAAAGAACATTTCGGTTTTTATGGTATACCTGTGCGTTTAATTATCAGAAAATCTGAAAACCCTTACGAAAAGAAACAGTAAGCTCTTAATTGTAAAATACCCTGATAACTTCCTGTTTTTAATTTTATAAGATATTAACTATGGTGCGGGAATTAAATCTAGGATAGATTTATTCTTTAGTCGACGCAGTTGTTAGGCTCAATTCTGAAGACAGGAGTCGTAGCAAGTAGCGAAATAAAGACTTATCATTATATGAAGGGGAATGAATGGGAAAGATAAATATATTAGCTATAGATGGAGGGGGGATTAGAGGAATGGTTGCTGCCCAATTCCTTGCTGAGTTAGAAAAGAATATTGATAAGTCCATATATGATAGTTTTGATATTATTGCAGGAACAAGTACAGGTGCATTTATCGCATTAAATATTGCCGCAAATAAAGAAACAGGAGCAAATAGTGCTAAATTATATGAGCATGATACAGCAATAGAAATTATGGATGAGTCATTTCTGGACAGAATTGTTCCGCATGCAATGTTGGCTGATCCAAAATATAGTAACAAAGGAAAGCGTAAAGTCTTAACAAATGCCTTTGCAGATACACGAATTCTAGATGTTGAGAAGAAAGTTCTTGTTACTTCATATGATATTATACAAAGAGGTATAGTTGTATTTAAAAGTTGGGGTGGAACAGATTCAAGCGATAATCCTTTGCTTGTTGATATTGCTGATGCTAGTAGTGCTGCGCCAACCTATTTCCCTACAGTAAAAGTTGAGTCTACTCCTGATAAATGGCTTATAGATGGTGGTATGGCTGCAAATAATCCAGCTATGTGTGCATTTTCTGCAGCATTGAATATTGGATATAAGATTGATGAAATAAATCTGGTTTCTGTCGGTACAGGCATAATGACAGAAATCCCTGATGATATAGAAGAATTTGGGAAGAAGTCACAAACATGGGGTGGTCTTGGCTGGATGGATAATGGTCTTGTTGATCATCTATTTGAAGGAAATACTACATCAACTGAATATTTCTGCGAACAAATACTTGCAGATAAATATATTAGAGTAAATGATAAGCTTACTAATGCCAGTGATGAAATTGATGATGTAAGCAGAAAAAACATTGCTAGGCTAAAAGAGTTCGGGACAGAATTATATAATAAATTTGGGCAGGAAACTATAGCACTAATAAGCTAAAGAATTGCATCTATTCCGAGTAGTCTTTTGTAGAGTCTAGTATTTTCTATTACTGCCCCAAATGTCATCTAATCTACTGTCACGACCGCATCTATATCTATAGAACTTATAACGTACAGGGTTCTTTTTATAGTAATCCTGATGGTAATCTTCTGCATCATAGAATTTAGAGGTTTTAATTAATTGTGTATAAATTTTGCCTTTTAGATTGCGTTCTTTAGTTAGATATTCAATAGATTCTTCAGCAAGTTTCTTTTCACTATCATTTCCATAAAAAATAGCGGAACTATATTGTTGACCTTTATCACAGAATTGACCATATGCATCATGTGGATCAATATTAACCCAGAAAATCTCCAGAAGTTCTTTATAAGATATTTTACTTGAATCATAGACAACGTTAATTGCTTCATAATGACCAGATCGACCACCAGAGACATCTTTGTATGTAGGGTTTTTGGTATGACCTCCAATATATCCAGATGTAGCAGATATTACTCCGTCAACTTGCTCGTAAGGCTTTTCTATACACCAGAAACATCCACCCGCAAAAACAGCTTCTTTAATATTTTCTCCTGAATTTTGTTTTTCTGACATTTTATCTGATTCTCCTGCATTGGCATAATTTAATGAAGAAATAAAAATTAGTGACATTAATAAAAGAGATGAAATATATTTCATAGTTATTTACCTTGCTAATAATAAGTTAGGAACTGCTGAAAATTATCCCAAATCGTTTACGGGAAAAGGTGATGGGGGAAGGTAATATCAACTTTCAACAGCTCCATAATATTATATTCGTAAAAAATCTAATAAGGTTTCATATTGATATAAAATAATTACATATTTCTATATAATTATTTTAATTACCCGATTTTACCTGTTACATAATCCCTGGTTCTTTCATCAACAGGGTTTACAAAAATTTCTTCCGTAGTGTTATATTCCACAAGATTTCCCATATGGAAGAAAGCTGTATAATCAGATATTCTTCTCGCTTGTTGCATTGAGTGGGTTACCATTACAATTGTGAATTTTTCCTTAAGCTCAACAATAAGGTTTTCTATTATTGATGTAGCTATAGGGTCTAGGGCAGAACAAGGCTCATCCATAAGCAGAACCTCTGGCTTGATTGATATTGCACGTGCAATACATAAACGCTGCTGTTGACCACCAGAAAGACCAAGTGCAGGACCGTCTAATCTATCACTAACCTCTTTCCATAGACCAGCACGTTTAAGGCTTTTCTCAACTATGCCATCTAATTCAGCACTATTTTTAGTGATATTATGGATTCTTGGACCATATGCTACATTATCATAAATGCTTTTAGGGAATGGATTAGGTTTCTGGAAAACCATTCCTATTTTTGATCTTAGAACCACGACATCTACATTGTTTTTGTATATATCTTCACCATCAAGCTCAATATTTCCATCAATTTTACAAATATCAATAGTATCATTCATGCGATTCAGGCAACGTAGGAATGTCGATTTACCACATCCTGACGGCCCGATCAGAGCGGTAACATTGTTTTTCTTTACTTCAAGATTTATATCAAACAAAGCTTGTTTTTTGCCGTAGAAAACATTTAGATCCGATGCGGACATTCTAACTTGTTTTGTAGGGTTATCTTTATTGTTCTTGCTCATTTTACCACCTTGTCTCGAATTTCTTTCTTATAAATACGGCAACGGAATTTATAGAAATTAATATAGTTAGTAGAACCATAATTGCTGCGGATGTCTTTTCAACAAAACCTAGCTCAGGATTGTCTGACCATAAATATATCTGTACTGGCATGGCCGTTGATGCATCCATAAACCCTGTAGGAATATCAACCAAGAATGCTACCATACCAATCATCAATAGAGGTGCAGTTTCACCTATTACTCTGGCGATACTTAATATAGCTCCTGTCATTATTCCAGGTAATGCTAATGGTACAATATGATGCATAACTATTTGTAGATCTGTTGCACCAAGCGCCATTGCTCCATCTCTTATTGAGCTTGGAATCGCTGCAATAGCTGTTCTTGTGGATATTACAATAACTGGTAACGCCATTAATGATAATGTAAGACCTCCAACTAATGAAGATGATCTTGGCAGATCAAAGAATTGCAGATAAATCGTCAGACCGAGTAATCCATAGACTATTGAAGGGACGGCTGCTAAATTATTGATATTAATTTCAATCAGATATGTAATTTTATTTTTAGGAGCAAATTCTTCCAGATAAATTGCTGTCATTACTCCGATAGGAAATGCAAAAAATATACAAGTTATTATTATAAATATTGATCCGATAATACTTCCAGCCATACCAGCAATTTCAGCTTCTCTTGAATCACCTTTGGTTAGAAAGAAATTATTAAATTTCTTACGAATCTTTCCTTCTTTTTCTAACTGATCCATCCATGAAATTTGCAAGTCAGAGATTTTCCTTTGATCTTCTGGTACATCTCTTGAAATTTTTCCTTTCATTAGCATGTCTATATTAGATGAGGCTGTAAACCAAACATCTACAGTTTTTCCTACGAGGCTCTTATCTGCATTAACTTTGTCTTGTAGAGCATAGGGAGCATTTTTACTTATTAAAGAATATAGCTGCTTTTTCTGTTTTCTGGTTTTAGCATTGACGAAATTCTTTCTTAGAGAATTCTTAAGTATTTTCCTATAATCAGCATGTTTTACTATTTCTTCACCTTCATATATATCGGGTGCGTAGTCGCTATCAATAAATATACTAAGCTGTAACTCAGTTTTTATAAAGGCTGTATATCCTTTGCTGAAAATACTGTAAATAAGTAGAACTAAAAATGATAATGAAATTAAGATTGTTATGAATCCTAAAACTTTGAATCTTTTTTCCGAAGAATGACGCTTTTGTAAACTAGCACTAATACGCCTCTGAATACGCTTACGCTTCATAAGCTTTCTGAGAGCTTTTCTCTTTATATTAATCTTTTTTATCTTTTTGTTAAAACTAGTCATATTGTTCCTTATATTTTTGTACAATACGAATAGCGATTACATTCAATATTAGAGTCACAACGAATAGGGTAAGTCCAAGTGCAAAAGCTGCTAAAGTCTTAGCGCTGTCAAACTCTTGGTCGCCTACTAATAAGGTTACCATTTGAACTGTAATTGTTGTTACTGATTCAAGTGGGTTAAATGTCAGATTTGCAGATAGTCCCGCTGCCATAGTTACAATCATTGTTTCACCAATTGCACGGGAAACAGCAATGATTATAGCACTCATTATTCCTGGGAATGCAGCAGGTAAAATAACTTTTACCATAGTTTCTGATCTTGTAGCACCAAGTGCTAGTGAGGCATCTTTAAGCGTTGTAGGAACAGCAGATATGGCATCATCTGAAAGAGATAAGATTATAGGTATTATCATTACACCCATAGCTATCCCTGCGGTTAACGCGCTCTCGGATGATATCTGAACTCCTATCGACTCACCAAAGTTACGTATGGCGGGTGCTATTGTGACAACGGCGAAATATCCGTATACTACAGTAGGGACACCAGCTAATATCTCAAGAGCAGGCTTGACACGGTTTCTAAATTTTCTTGATGAATATTCAGAAATATAAATAGCAGAATATACTCCTAGCGGTATAGCAATTACCATTGCAATTAATGTAATGAGAATTGTACCAAGAAGTACAGGAATTATACCGAAAGAACCAGAGCTACCAGATTGATCTGCTCTAAGTGCTGTTTGAGGACTCCATACAGTTCCAAATAAGAAATCTTTTAATGGAACTTTCGAGAAGAAGCTTATTGACTCAAAAAATACTGAGCAGATAATAAATATAGTAACAAGAATAGAAAAACTAGCAGAAAGAAATATGATTGACTTTGCTATACGCTCAAGCAGATATTTCTTTCTTAAATTTGTATCTTGCGACTGCATGTATCTATACCCTTTATGCTGTTACTAAATAAAGATTGATAACAAGTAAAGCATTTTTTCGGTTTTAGACTAAAGAAAACATTAGTCTAACAATTACTTAAGATCTTTTGCTAGTTTTTGCATTTTTTCCAGGTCTTTCTCAGGCAAGGGAATTAGTCCTTTATCGATTAAATAACCATCTTCACCAATGGCATTATTGCTTACTAGTTCGCTTGCAAATTCTTTTAGACCTTTTCTATGGTTGATATGGTCACCTTTAAGGTAAACATAAAGTAATCTGCAAAGGGAATAGCTACCATCTGAAATATTCTCGAATGTAGGCTCTTTACCTTCAACTATAGTACCCTGAATAACTGAGCTGTTATTATCAAGGAAGCTGAAACCAAACATACCAAGTGCTTTCGGATTAGATTTAAGTTTTTGAACGATAAGGTTGTCGTTTTCACCTGCTTCTATGAAATGTCCATCTTCTCTGATGTGATGACAAGCTTTCTTCCTATTTTTCTTGTTTGGATATGCCTTTTTGAATTCTGGAAGATTTACACATGCTTTACCAAGAACAAGCTCCACAAACGCATCTCTTGTTCCAGATGTAGGAGGAGGGCCATAAACTTCAATTTTTGAGTCTGGAAGTGCAGGATTTATTTCACTCCATTTTTTATATGTATTTTTAATAAGCTTTCCATCTACAGGGATTTTGCTACCTAATGCCAAGAAAATCTCTTTTTTAGTAAGCCTGAATTGTTTTTCACTTGTTGAATTAGCAAGTACAATACCATCAAAGCCAATTTTTATTTCATTGATGTTTTTTACAGAATTGCTTGCACATAGTTTTACTTCGCTTTCTTTTATTGCTCTTGATGAATTAGCAATATCAGGGAACGTATTTCCTACACCACTACAAAATAATTTTAGTCCACCGCCACTGCCAGTAGATTCAATTATAGGAGATTTGAATTTAGTTTTTCTACCAAATTCTTCAGCTGCTATTGTTATAAATGGGTAAACTGTAGATGAACCCACAGCTCTTATTTGTTCATTCTTATATTCACCTGTTGCATCCTTTGCCATTGCCGGTGCTACATTAATTGATGCAATAGCTGTAACAATAATTGAAAGTTTTGTAATTTTTTTTAACATTTTAGTTTAACTCCGTAATAAAAGTTGTAGCAATATATGTTTTGTAAATTAGCTACTTTAATAATTTCATTTAACCAAATATTCGAAAATATTATAATTGTCAACTACTTTATTTCTAGAATAGTAGAAATATGGTTTATGTGCAACTGTTCGCTATAAATCTTTATAAGTCATTAATTCTAAAAATTGTATATTTATAATCTTTGTAGATTGGTTTTTTCCCCTTAAAGTTAATTAATCCACCCATTTTATTAACGAATAAAATATAATCTAATTTATATTTTTCTGAAATATCTTTTACTCTTTCAGGAGTAAGATTGTGATAATAATTAAGTGCAGCAAGCGCCAAAGAAGGGATTTTATCTTCTAAAAGGATCTGTTCTTTATAAGTTCCAAATAAAGATTCATATCTTTCTTTATCTTCTTTAAAAGATTTTTCATTAAATAAAACAGGGCCAATTGGTCTATTTGCAAATATAGCTCTCTTTGCAAATAATTGAATATTTATACCCATTACCATTTCTGGGACTGCGATTATGTCATCATCTTTAGTATTATTATCTATCCATTTATAAAGTGCTTTATTGTTATTTATGATCCATTCTTTTGGAGTATCTTTAAATATAGCCGTAAATATAATACTCGATATAATAACGACTATTGTGAATATAGATGATATTTTTCCTAGATTGTCATTGGTTAGGTTATTGTTTTTCATCTTTGGTTTACTCAATGAAAGCTGAAGAAAATAGATAAGGCATATAACCATCATCCAAAAACCAAACATTGTGAATCGTGCTGGCCCTATAATTGCGATTGGCTTGATCATTAGCGTTTCTACAAGGATATATTGCAGCAAAACACATCCAATATAAGAAGATAAGGCTATTAATGACATGATTGCTAATTTTTTATATTTCCTTATGGCTGACAAAATAAATGTTGCAGCTAAAATGGCATTTATGAGTATAAAATTGTCTTCCCATTCTAAGCCAGATGATTCAAATCTAGAAGGTGCGTAATGAAAAGGTAGTCTATTAAATACATAGAATTCTATAAATGATGTGCTATCTAGTCCAGATGGTTCATAGAAAAAAAGCAAAAGAGCAATTGATGAAATTATATATATGACTGAAAGCAGAAGTAATCTTTTGATAGTTACTAAGTCAAAATGCATCAAAACAAAAAATATAGTTGCTAGTAATGTTGATACAGGATGGAGTAATGCAGAAAACAGGAATAGAGATAATCCTATATAGAGATAAAAGCCTGATTTCTTATAAAACAAAAAGATACATGAAATAAGGGACAATAATATTCCCAAATTTTGTGGTACAGCATATCCATAAATAGGGTGCCAGATGGCGACACTGAATATATCAAAAACATCATCTGAATAGGCAGACCAACAAATTATTATAGTAGCAAGTGATATAACAAATATATTGACTCTATTCTCTTTATGAAGCCGTAGATAAACTAATATAAATAACATGGCAGGAAGTGAAATTGAAAATAAGGCTTTTAGGAAAAAAAGAATACTATACCAATCAGTGCCAAAAATAAATGCAAGCGCTAGAACAAAATAACCAAAAATCCATCTCGGATTAGGCTCAGATATCGAATTGGTATAAAAATCATTTGTTAAATAATCTGGGTCGTTGGCTCTTTCAAAAAAGGCTGCCATATCTATTGAGGGATATTCATATGCGGTGATAGGGTAATCCTCCATGAAGGCGGCACGGGGGTTATATATCAGTGAGATAAATACAGTGATGAATATGATGGAAAGACAAAAAACAGGGATATATATATTGTGCTTTCTCATCAATTAACATAGCTCCATAAGCTAATAGAAATTACTAAATTAGGAATTACCAAATAAGTTCATTATAAATTTCTATATAGTTATAACTCAAACAGATATCTTTTTCTAAGATATTTTATGTTATTGGCTATCAAGATATATTTCTAAATCTTCAGGTGTGCCTATACCATGCATTTCAGAAGGATCTATATCATATATGCCAATTTTGTTACCTTCTTTTATTGCGTAATTATATGAAGGGCATACATAAAATTCATTATTAAAACGATCATTATTTGAGATCATATTTTCTGTTGCATTAACAAAAATATCTCCACGAGAAAAATAATAAATTCCTACAGTGGCATATTCGGATATGACCTGCTTTTCTTTAGTTTCAGTAACTATATTATTTTCGTCAACAGCCGCATAAGACCATTTGATATCATCATCTTTAAATGTTAAAATAGATCCATCGAGATTCCGTTCCATTGCATCACATATAAAATCTGATATATTTAAATCAACAATCTGATCAGAATTTGCAAGTAGCAGAGGTGAGTCGTTATTAATAAGTTCCTTAGCAAGTAAGACGGTACATGCTGCTCCCTCGGTTAATTGATCTACATAAATCCATTTTATATTGTGATCTTTCTGAAGGTTTTTGATAATATCAGAGTTGTTTTCTATATCTTGTTTGCGTGCAATCAGAATATATGATGCTGATGGAATATTTATATTATCAATCACATTCTCGATCATAGTTTTGCCATTTACATCTATAAACGGTTTAGGGAGTTTGAAGCCAGCATTTTTGAATCGAGTACCGTCACCAGCCATTGGTATAACAATATTGATATTATCTAATTCTTTAGTCACGTGACTCAATTTCCTTAATTTTCTTTATAATATTATCGTAAGTGACATCTTCTACATCTTTTATATGCATTAGATGCGCTCCAGATTTAAGTGCAGCTTTGATCCCATTTTTATTGTCTTCAAGTATCAGGGTTTCCTGAGGAGATGCAGAAAATTTCTCCATTGCTGTATTATATATTTCAGGAGATGGCTTAGGAGAGGTTACATCCTCATTTGACAGATAGAATGAAAGAAACGGCATCAGATTTGCTTTTGTCATCATAGTATTTACACTCTGTCTTACAGAGTTTGAACAAACGGCCATTTGGTAATTATCATCTTGTAGCTTTGATAAAGCCTCAATATGATATTTTGTAGGATAACAAAGGTCATTTGCTATAGTTTTAGTGTATTTCTGTTTTAGTGTATTGATATCTTCAAATTGGTCTTCAGGTATATTTTGTTGCTTACTAAGCAATAGCAATTTCTTGCGAGTGGGCAGACCATCGAAATTTTCAATATGGTCTTTATGGCTTATAGGTTCATATCCAAAATCCACTAAAGCCTTGTTGAGAGCGCTGTAATGCCACTCCTTTGCATTAATAAGCACTCCATCCATATCAAATAATATGGTTTTTATCTTTTTTATATTATTATCTAAAATAATTTTTCTCACCATTTATGCAGTAATGAAGCAATCTACTTATTAAAGAAAAGATTTGCCTCATTAGGGTAGTTTACACAGATTGATAGCTCGTAATCAAGTTTTTGTTCTATTTTTTTCCATGCTGCCCATCTGTTTAGATGCTCCTTTCCATGCAATTCCGGCGATACAAGAGCCACTTTTTTGCCGTTTTTCTTATGTTCTTCAATATGGTTAATATCTATCCAGTCGCTATAAAATTCGTCCATCCATATTCCCGATGATTCTTCATATAAATTTGGAGCCATCTCATACTCACTTTGTCTAGCATAGATTATATTATTATCGTCTTTGGCAAATTTTATTGCATCAGGTATAGCCATATCAAATAGAAAATAGTTTGAAATTTGGTATTTATCTAGCAATTCTCTAAGAGGGTATTGTAATTCAGATGATTTTATATCAAGGGCTAGGGGAAGGTTATTGCCAATTTCTTTATAAAGTTTAAGTAGATCTTCTAGAGGTGTTTCGTTCCCACTAGGAATATTGTGAGAAATTACTATTTCTGAATTGGCATCTCTTATATCAGTCTCAATGCCGAAGCCATTATTAAATGCTTTCTCAAAAGATGTCAGACTATTTTGTTCGTTAGAAGATTCAAAATATCCTCTATGGCATATTATTTCCATTTAGTTTTTTCTACTTTTTTGAGTTCTAATATATTTATAATATAAAAATATATATTATAATGGTAGTTTTTATTTTATTTCTTAGTAAGATAGCTAAATATATGTGGATTAAGGAAATATGTTTTTTAATTTTATAAAAAATTCTTACTGGTTGCAAACGGCCTATGTAAAATTATCATCGTCAATTCATCCAATGATTTGTCATAATACTGGCAAGCTGGATATGATAAAAAAAGCACTTCATTTTTCATCTATAGAACATGTGAAAGGCTCATATTTTGAGTTTGGAGTCTTTGAGGGAACTAGTCTATTATCAGCTGTCAGAGTCCACAATACAATAATTCATAAAAAGTCCATTCCATTTTATAAAGAAGTTTATAAAAGGAAATTCTATGGTTTTGACTCTTTTGATGAAGGATTTAAATATAGTGATGAAATAGATGATCATCCTTTCTTTGAAGAGGGAGATTTCACTAGTTCTTACGAAAGATGTAAAAAAAGACTCAAGCCATATAAAAATATTGAACTAATTAAAGGCTATTTTGAAGATACTATCGCCGAAAAAAAATGTTCTGAAATGTTTGATGGCGAGAAATGTGCAATAATATTCATAGATTGTGATCTTTTGCACCCTAGCTATTTGGCATTGGAATTTGTTTCTTCATCATTAGTTGAAGGTAGCGTAGTAATTCTTGATGATTATTTTGCGTATAAGGGTGATCCTGAAAAAGGAGTATGTGGTGCTTGGAACAGATTTCTTAATGAGCATAAAGAAATTAAAGCTCAGCCATTTCATCAATATGGATATACTGGGATGTCATTTATTATTTACAAAGTAGAATAGTGAGGATTGGAAATGTCTGACATTCTCCTTTCGGTAATTTTCCCCTGTTATAACGAAGAAAAAAACATACCTTTGATAGTTGATTCATTATCATGTCTATCGGATAGAGATGATATAGAAATTATTCTGGTAAATAATGGTTCAGTAGATAAATCAGCCGAGATTCTTAACGAGTTATCCAATAATAATTTCAGAGTAGTTACTGTAGAAGAAAATCAAGGCTATGGATATGGTATCTTACAAGGGTTAAAGGCAGCCAAAGGCGATTTCCTTGGATGGATGCATGCTGATATGCAAACTGATCCAAGAGATCTACTCAAAGCAGCGGATATAATCAAAGAAAATAACCATTCTGATAAATTATATATTAAGGGATCACGAAAAAAACGTAAGTTCTTTGATAATATTTTCTCAATTTCAATGGGGATATTCGAGTCATTATATCTTGGTTCATTTTTGTGGGAAATAAATGCACAGCCTAATATTTTCCATAGATCATTTTATAATAGTTGGCAAGAGCCACCTCATGATTTCTCGCTCGATTTATATGTATATTATATGGCTAAAAAACAGAGGCTTGATATAAAAAGATTTGATGTAATATTTCCTGATAGAATTCACGGAGATTCATCATGGAATAATTCCTTTTCCGATAGAATTACATTTATCAAAAGGACATTATCATATAGCAAAATTCTGAAGAAACATATCAGTAATATCAATATTTAATTGCATATATTTTTATATATAATCTCAATTAAAGTTCAATCTAAGCCCAATATAAAGCAGATATTTATTGCTATATCATTAAAATTCTTGCAATCTAATAAGACAATTTTAGTCTTATTTAACAGATATTAAAATATGAAAGTAACGTCAGAATGACTAACCTTAAGAAAAGATACTATAAGATATATATCATAATTGCATTATGCATAATATCGGTTGGGTTATTGTCTAGTTTTTACCATATTCGTTATACAGATATAAATCTGGCTATAGAAAAATATGGTTTAACGATCTTTAATTTATATCTTATTATATGTGCATCAACTCTTGTTAATCTATTTCTTAGATGGGCAAGATGGCACTTCTTGACAAGAGAAATGGCTATAAAATTGCCCATAAAAAGAAGTATTAAAATATATTTCTCAACAATCCCTATGATCCTGACTCCGCTTGCTGTAGGTGAAATCATCAGGGCGGCATTTCTCAATAAAAATGATAAGGATCGTTGGTCAAAGATGGGTAAAATATGGCTGCTGGAAAGGGCGATAGATGTTGTTGTGCTATTAACCTTTGTTGCATATGCATTATATAGTTTTGAGCAAATTATTTATTTTATCATTTTGGGATTTTTTCTTTGTTATTATATCCTCAATTCCTATAAGGAACTAAAATATAAAGAAACATTCTCTAAAATCAGCATATTATTCAAATCTTTTTTAGTTAGCTTTATCGCATGGATATTTCCTGCGGTTATGTTCTATGTAATTTTTTCAAATTTAGAATATCAAATTGATCTATCCTTATCATTACGAATTTTCTCAGAGTCATCATTGGTTGGAGGGGTATCATTTCTGCCATCTGGTGTGATTGTTACTGGGTCAAAGATGCTAGATATATTGGGAAGCTATAGCAGTGATGCTAATATGAATATTGTTGCTGTGGCATTATTTAGAGCAGGTACTAGCTGGTTCGCAATATCATTAGGCATTGTAATTTTTATTTATTCAAGAAAGTCGTTAGCAAAAAGAGAAGAAAATCAGCAATATTTTAACGAAATAGCATCTGAATATGACTCCCAAATTCCTGAATATGTACAAGATATGCTTATAGATAAAAAAATCAACTATATGGTTAATAAGCTTGATAGCAGAGGTGTTAACAAGAGTTCTGCTGGATTAGACTTTGGTTGTGGGAATGGAAATTATGCTAATGAAATGAAGAAAAGAGGGTATGATATTTATCTATATGATAGGTCAGAAAATCAGATTAATAAGGTAATTGATAATTTGCCAGATATGAAAGATAAAATCGTGAATTTTGAAAATAATAGGCTTAGCCTCGCCTCAGATAGTCTTGATTTCATATATGCTATAAATGTTTTTCATCATATTATTGACAAAAATGATAGAGACCTAATTTGGAAAGAACTAGTAAGAATTGTAAAGCCTGATGGCGTTATAATGATTCATGAGATTAATAATAAAAATCCGATATTTAATATATATATGAATTATATTTTCCCTTTAATAAAGGATATAGATGAGGGAACAGAAGAATGGCTGGATTCATCTAAATTACCAGAAATTTTACCAGAAATGAATGGCGCTAAATGGAGTAAAGAAATCGAATATTTTACATTCCTACCAGATTTCTTACCACAATTTATACATAAAATATTTTCTCCGATTGAAAGCATATTAGAGAAATCAAAGTTTAATTATTGGGGCGCGCATTTCTTTGCAACATTTACCAAAAATACAGAGGTAGATAAGTGCTAGGAATATATAAATATATTGAGCGCACTTCTATATTGGCAATGTCGCTAATATTTGGTTGCATGCTTATAGTGCAACTATTTTGGCCGTTTAATGTAGATCAGGGTATGTTTTCCTTTGTCGGCTCTGTAATTGCTGATGGCGGAGTGCTATATAAGGATGCATGGGAAGTGAAAGGGCCAGTAGTGCATTTTATTTATGCATTTTCGGAAGTGATATTTGGTAATAAGTTTATTTCAATTCGGATATTTGATTTGTGTCTTGTTACTATTTCCGCATTTTATTTGTATAAAATTCTATCGGATAATTTAGCTAAGAGAATTGCGGCATTCCTTGCATGCTGTTATGGGATTTCATTTTATCCAGATAATTGGGCATCTGCTCAGCCAGATGGGTGGGCTGCAATGATATTGCCAATTATATTATATCTATCTATGAAGATTTCAGATGATTTTAGTATAATAAAGGCAGTGTCAATCGGGATTCTATTATGTTTTATATCACTTATAAAGCCTTTCTATATTTTGTTCATTCTAGTTATCCTACCTTATCTCTTGAGTAAAAAAGAGGGAAAGTTAGGGGCAGACTCGTTAAAGAATCTATCTCTTGTTGCAATGGGTGCAATCTTTGGGTTCGCAATCTTGTTTATATATCTTCTATTGAATGATGGACTAAATGATTTCATAGATATTTTTATATTATTTAATCTTAATACCCATAAATATGTTTCTGTTGGCGGAGTAGAGGAGATTAAGAATAGTCTGTTTTCATTTTTTATTTCATATGAAAGAGGTGTTTTGACTATATTATCTATTTTTGGTCTAATATATAAACTTAAAGATTATAAAAAATCTACAACCATCTGTATTATATGGGTAATATTCTCTGCATTGTGTGTTGTGATTCAAGGTAAATATATCTATTACCAGTTCTTTATTTTTATTCCACTAATATTCATAATGGTTGGGCATTTTTTACAAGAAATTGGTGTTAATTTTGGCAAGAAATATGTTCCTATGATTATGGTGGTGATTTTAGGTTTTATTGTTAGTAATCAAGATAGAATATGGAACGTAAACCAATCAGTTAAATATATTGTTGGTGCTTCGTCTCAGCAGTTATATTATAATAAATTCCCAATTGTTGGAAAAGATAAAGATGTGTTTAGCTCATCCGTAAATGATATAATACTTGTATCTGATTATTTAAAAAAATCTTCTGCGGAAGGAGATATGATACAAGTTTGGGGACTGGAAAGTGTTATATATTTCCTATCTGGTGTAAAACCAGCTACAAAATTTGGTCATTTATATCCATTTGTAGTTGGCTCGGAGAAAAGTAGAGAAAATTATAAGCAAGAATTTTTAGGAAAAATAATTACAGTAAGACCAAAATATATTATAGTGACAAATAATGATGCCAATATGTTGATAGGTAAAACCTCGAAGAAGCATCTAATGGAATTTGTGGCACTTAATGATTTTGTAACCAATAATTATAAAATAGTTAAGAAAATTGGAGATTACGAGATTTATAAAAAAAACTAATCTAGTTTAATCTAAGAATATAAAAAAATAGAAAAATATTATGAATAAAAATAAAATCTTCTTACTCGTAGCAGCAATAATATTAGTGCTTTCTTATTTATACAAAGAGAATAAATTAACTAATGAACTTGCTTCTGATAAAACCCCAGTTCCAACTATTTGCTCGCTTTTAGGTGAAATAGTTAATATTAAAGGCCCTATAAAACAAAATTTACCCGTTGGAATAAGGTATTCTTTTGATATAGGGATAAAGTTAGATAAAATATTTCTTGTAAGCCCAGTCAATCCTTATGGTCATCCATGCTCAGAGGATATGAACAAAAGTACAATCGTAACGCAATATAAAACTCCTGTGAGAGAGTCTTCTATAATTCCTATGGTCAAAGGAGTTAATATTAAAGTTGGCGATAAAATCATTGGTAAAGCTGCCTACGCTGAAGGCTATGATCCATTACTCACAACAATAGAATTTCCAGATGAGGGTTCTGAGGAAGGAGATAAAGGAGCAGAAATTGTACAAGAGAATAAACAAAAAATAGATAATTAGAAATTAGAATTCTAATTTTTTCTTTCTAATTTTTGTATCTTTATAGCCTCCAGAATGGATTCCTTGACAGATTCTGACTCTTCCGAAATATTTGAAGGAGAATTTAATAATCTATTTTCTAGAACTTTAATTGATTCAATGCTCATTTTTGTTACTAGCCTCTCCATTGTTTTTCGTGCAGCTTTTATATTTACGGTATAATAACCTCTGCTAGCATAACGAACTGAGAATTTTTGAGGTTTATTTGCAAAAATAGCATCTGCGACAGCATTTGCACCATCTGCTCCATATTTTACTGTTAATTCTATTCCTCTCCTATGTCTGCTTATCATAGTTGCAACTGAAGTTCCTCTGTAGTTATATGCATGAAGGTTTCTAATTGCTACGCTTAACTCCAAATCTTTGTTAACTGACGATTTAGCCTTTTCAGAAGAGCTAAAGATTGTAATTATATATTTTTTTGCTATTAATTTTGTGGAATCTGGATAAATAACCAAACTTCCAGTAAAAACGCCATATATAAAGAAAATAACTAAAAAGGATAGTATTTTAGTTATTTTCTTAGTTGATTTTAAGAAAGATGGCCTTGCCTTTTTTTCTTGGGTAGCGTCATATGATTGACGGAGATTATAATGATCTACCAATGAAGGGTGATATAAACAGTGCAGTTCTTTTGGAAATTTTTGGTTATAAAGTATTACCACTTCTTCATTTGTCTTGAACAAGCCAGATGGAAGTTTTTCTTTACCAAATATCGCCCTGTCGTTGGGAGAGAAAATATACTCAATATTTTCTAGTTTGCTACTTTTATTAATATTACGAATTGTTCCGTTTATTTTTTTGCCGGATGTATATAGAAGATATTTTGTTTTTATAGGTTTAAGAAAAATAATTTCCCAATAGTATATTGAACCAATTAAATATACTACAAGAATTATATCACGAAATGGAAAAACATCAGGAAGTATATATGCTATTACAGGAAATATGATAAAAATCCATACTATACTACTAGCATATTTCTCATATTTTAGTTTATTATTTTTATTCAGCTCACCCTTTGCTTCTAGGGCATTTATAAGCTCTCTGATATCTTGGTTTTTAGGCATTATATTATTCTTCTGGATTTGTTATTCTAAAATACTTTCTTTGTATCAATAAAATAGGATAAGAAATGGCAAGAATATGTAATATAATTACATCCTAATAATATCAGTTATATAATCGGGATGCAATAATTCAGTAGAGTAAATAAGATGTATAAGCTATTTCAAAGGTGCGATGATAAGGATCATTTGTCGACCTTCCATTTTAGGCTCTTGTTCTACCCTAGCAATATCAGACATATCTTCTATAACTCTCTGTAGCAAAACTTTCCCTAAATCGATATGAGTCATTTCTCTACCACGGAATTTTATGCTATATTTTACTTTATCTTCAGATTCAATGAACTTTCTTGAATTCTTCATCTTCGTCATATAGTCATGTTCGCCTATATTTGTACGAAGTTTGATTTCTTTAATATGAATAACTTTTTGCTTCTTTTTTGCATCTTTAGCTTTTCTTTGTGCCTCATATCTAAATTTACCATAATCAAGTAACTTACACACAGGAGGTTCGGCATTCGGAGATATCTCAACCAAGTCAAGACCAACATTTTTTGCTTTTATGATAGCTTCTGCTGTTGGAACAACACCAACCATTTCACCACTATCATCAACTAATCGAACTTCTTTACAATCTATATCGTTATTAGTTCTAGTTTCGTTACTGCCTCTTTTCATTATTATTTAGCTATTCTCCAAATTTAAAAAAATTAAATACTTAATATGTATGTAGACGTTATACAATGTTTGCTTCATCCCTTAGTTTATCAATAAAAGCGTCTAGTGCAAGTGTTTCTTGCTCTTTTGTACCTAAACGTCTAACTGTTACTGTTTTATCGTTAACTTCTTTTTCACCTATAATTAGAATAATGGGTACTTTACTAACTGCTGAATGCTCTCTGATTTTAAAACTTATCTTCTCGTTTCTTTTATCAGTTTCTACGCGGATTCCGTTGTCTTTCAGTAGTTCCGATATTTCTTCTACGTAACCATTAGCATCAGTAATTACCGATGCAACAACAACCTGTAAAGGAGAAAGCCATAGCGGGAAACGACCTGCATATTGTTCTATCAAAATTCCCATGAATCTTTCAAATGAACCAAGAATAGCTCTATGAAGCATAACAGGTGTATGTTTTCCACCGTCTTTACCTATATATTTTGCATCTAGTCGCTCAGGAAGAACAAAATCTACCTGTATAGTACCACATTGCCAATCTCTTCCAATAGCATCAGTAAGAACAAATTCTAGCTTAGGGCCGTAAAAAGCTCCTTCACCAGGATTTAATGAATATTCAAGACCTGTGGATTCAACAGCAGCTTTAAGTGATGCTTCTGCATTATCCCATACTTCATCTGATCCTGCTCTTAATTCTGGACGGTCTGAGAATTTAACTTTAACCTCTTCAAAACCTAGATCTTTATATATTTTCAGAAGTAAATCACAGAAAGTTATAGTTTCTTCAGTTATTTGATCTTCTGTACAGAAAATATGTGCATCATCTTGTGTGAAGCCTCTAACACGCATAAGACCATGCATTGCTCCTGATGGCTCGTTACGGTGACAAGTGCCAAATTCTGCCATACGCAGAGGAAGATCTCTGTAGCTTTTGATACCTTGATTGAATATTTGGATATGACACGGGCAGTTCATTGGCTTAACAACAAGAGTTCTTTCTTCCGAACTTGCTGTAAACATGTTTTCTTCGCCAAATTTCTCCCAGTGACCAGATTTCTCCCATAGAATTCTATCGACAAGAATCGGAGTCTTTACTTCCTGATAATTATGACTTCTTAATTGATCACGTATGTAATCTTGTAGAAGTGTGTATATTGTCCAACCTTTATCATGCCAGAATACCTGACCAACAGCCTCATCCTGAATATGGAAAAGATTTAACTCTTTACCTAATTTACGGTGATCTCTTTTCTCCGCTTCTTCTAATCTATGTAAATATTGTTTGAGTTGTTTTTTATCTCCCCAAGCTGTTCCATAGATACGTTGCAGCATTTCATTATTGCTATCACCACGCCAGTAAGCCCCAGCTACTTTCATCAATTTGAACGCTTTTGGAGATTTGGTTGATGGTGCATGAGGACCAGCACATAGATCTATAAAGTCGCCTTGACGATAAAGGCTAATTTCTTCTGCTTCATCAATTCCTTGAATAATCTCTGCCTTATATTCTTCGCCCTTTTCTCTGAAAAACTCTACAGCATCATTACGAGTCCAAATTTCTCTTTTAATGGGAGTGTCGCTTGCAACTATCTCCTGCATTCTTTTCTCTATAACTTCGAGATCATCAGTTGAGAAAGGCTTTTCTCTAGCAAAATCATAATAAAAACCATTATCTATTGATGGTCCGATTGTTACTTGAGTGTCTGAAAAAAGCTCTTGGACTGCCTGAGCCATAATATGAGCTGTATCATGTCTTATTATCTCAAGTCCTTCTTCATCGCGTATAGTTATAATTGATACGCTGGAATTAGAATTTATTTCTCTGTCCAGATCCCATAGAGAACCGTTAACTTTTACTGCTAGAGCAGCTTTTGCTAGGCCTTCACCTATGCTTTTTGCAATCTCGTATCCGGTCGTGCTATCATTGAATTTTCTTTGTGAGTTATCTGGTAGAGTGATTACAATTTCATTCAAAGATTCTTGAGTATTAGACAATTTTCTTTCCCTTATGGTATTTATTCGTATTAAATTTATTTTGACTTAATGAATCAAATACAGCGAACTATATGACAAAGCAATTAATTTATGGCAATTAATTACTCACAGGCTGGATTTAGGCTATTTCTGCGTATTATTTATAATAAAATCTGGGGTAATGTAATTTTATTGCTATCCATCAGCTAGTACATTCGAGTAGCTGGGAGATTCTTCTTCCTCACTATTTACTAAGGCTTCTTGCGTAACTTTTTTAAATGATTCAATGACGGCAGACACATGTTCTAGAACATCAGAGGTCGGCATGTCATTCAAATCTTCAGATTGTATTATAGTGGAATGCCCTAAATATGGACCATTAACATCAACTGTAGAATATTTAGAAAGTAAAAATATTGTTGAACATTCCGTAAGAGAACATAAATGCGTAACTCCAGTATCACCACCTAATGTAAATAGTGAAAAGCGAGCAAGCTCGGCTAATTGAGCAAAGTTTGTCTTACCAACCAAATTATAAGTAATGTTGCCACCTGTAAGAGAAGCAATGTCATCTGCCATTTTTCTTTCAGATTCAGCACCTATAAGTATGGGGCGTATTCCATTCGCTGCAAGGAATTTAGCAATATCTGCAAATCCGTATATATGCCAGTTTTTTTCTCTTATATCATGATTTCCTGCAAGCACTAATAAGGCATATGATTCATCTTCAGGGATACCATATTCAGATATATCTGAATATAACCATGATATATCTGGTTTTGGCACTATTTTTATACCTGCTAGAGTAAGCTGACCTTCGTTCCTATCAACGATATGATAGATTTGAGGAATAGGGTACATATATGGGAATTTACACCAGGAAATATTACCAGACCAGTTAGGTTTTCTAAAGCCTAATAATTTAAAATACCAATGTGTTTTTTTAGAATGTTGGAAGTCATAAATACATCTAAATTTGGCTTTCTTAATTTTTGTGACGAAAGCCAGTATTTTTTTATAGTGATAAAGATCAAAGAAATTAAAAGAATCTTTTTCAAAAGGGTCTACCCATATTTCATCAAAAAAACCAGAAAGTTTTGCCAGATGTACATATCTTTGGGAGGTTAGCAGGATAACATGACTATCTTGGTATCGGTCTTTTACAGCTCTAAAAGCTCCAGTTGAATATGCAAATTCACCAACATTGCCATATTTAATTACAAGATATTTGTCCTTCTCATTCTGTTTCTCTGCCAAAGTTTTGTAAACTTGAGCTTTTTCTTCAGGCTTTTTGTCTTTAACAGTTTTTTTATTATCTATTGCCATCTTTACACTAGTTCGTATTAACAGACTGTTTTATAAAAGATTTTACTGCTCTAAGGCGAGAGTAATAAATTTCGCGTTTCTTACTTTTTAGTATAATAGCATAAAGTATTGTTTTTATTCCATATAAAAGAAAAAATTTATAGGAAAGTTTTTTAGCTGCTTTATCGCCGTTATATTTTTCTTCAAGATATAAGCGTGATGTTGTCATATGTTTATGTTTAAATATTCTGTGCTTTGCTGTATCTGGAGACGATTTTCCAAAAAGATGAATTGCCTTGGAGCTATTAGATAAAATAAGGTCATAACCTGCTTTTTTGATTCTGATACATAAATCATCATCTTCATAAAATAAAAATATTTTGGGATCAAAGAACCCAACATTGCATAGTTTTTTCATATCAAATAGTAAGATTGCACCTGATAGAAAATCGGCACATATATCACCATCTGGTATTATGAAAGGATATTTATTCTTTTCTCTATCAAAAACATTTTTCTTATAGCTTTCCTGAATAGTGCCATCGTCATATGTTAATGTCGGAGAAATTACGGCTGCATTTGTGTATATGCTAAATTTTGAAAGAAGGTCTTGTAGTGATTCATTGTCTAAGATTGCATCTGGATTAATGCATAATGCATACGGAGTATCAACTTGCTCTAATGCAATATTATTTGCTACCCCAAAGCCAAGATTTTCAGTGTTTTTGATGAGTTTAATTTTATCGGAGTTTATATTCTTAATTATATTCTCTATGTCATCTGAACTTCCATTATCTACTACATAGCATATAGAAATTTCAGGAAAGGAAATAACTTTGCTGATGGATTCTTTAATGATATCGGCGCTATTATAGGTTACAAATATTGCACTTACAGAGCCTTCAAGATTAATCTCTTTGTGATTTTTCACTTCTTGCATTTGTTATATTTCTCTTTTTCAAAAAGCTCACGTGTTTTTGCAAGTCTTAGAAATTTAGATTGAGAATATAGGACGCTGAAGATAAAGCCATTCATGCCATAAATAAAGTTGCGTCTGATAAAATATGCTTTCAGAAATGTTAATGGTACTTCCAGAATCATTCTTATGAAAAGAGGATTCCTTCCTTTTTTGAATAAGTCCTCGGCTTGTTTATCAGTGTAGGAATCATTTTTCTTAAGCCATCTTTTTACAGATGTAAAATTTCTGTGCCATACATATCCTTTGATTTCACCCATTGTTCCTTCTCTGATGACTACCGAGTCATGTATTTGACTATCTCTAAATCCTGCTTTGTCTTTGTTATATAATCGAACAAAGTTGCTGCCTGTTGCAAATAAAGAAGGTCTTTGTTGATACTCAAATAGAATTTTCCAGTACATTTTAAATGCAGAATGTACAGGTTCTCCAGATTTGAAAAGATTCTCTATATTTTTTCTAAGTTCATCAGTTATTTCTTCATCAGCGTCAATATTAAGAATCCATTTATTTTTGCAAAGAGATTCACCGTAAATCTTTTGTGGACCAAATCCGGGCCATTCATTGAAAATAACCTTAATTCCTAATTCTTCCACTATTTTTACAGTATTATCAGTACTGCCGCTATCAATAACAATGACTTCATCAACCCAATCAAGAACACTATTGATAGAACGAGAAATTCTATCTTCCTCATCTTGCGTTATTATAAATACTGAAATTGGTAACTTATCCATATAGTATTCTCATTTATCCTGTGACTGCGTTATTTATCGTGTTCGTATAATTCACGTAGTTTTCCTACGTTAAAATTATACTCATCTCAAATGCCTTGTCACATAATAAAGCAGAACACTATACATTCCAGATTTATTTATCCCGTGACTGCGTTATTTATTATGTGATTAGTTATTTACCCAATGGCATTGTTATTTAGAATGCTTTTGTATAGATCCAGTGTTTTTGAACACATTTGGTCAAGTGAGAAATTATCTAGAATATGCTGTCGATTAGTTATAGCAATATTATGTTTTTGATTTTCGCTTAACATTAGCCCTTTTAATATTCCTTCACTCATTTCTTTCGTAAAATTAGGGTCAACTCTTCTGCCTGTTGTTCCGTCTATAACTGTTTCCTTAGAGCCACCAATATTTGTAACGACTACAGGTTTTCCCATTGCTTGAGCTTCTATGGCTATTCTGCCAAAAGCTTCAGGTTTCTGAGATGCTGAAATAACCAGATTTGATAATTTATAGGCTGCAGGCATGTCATCTGTTGAATCAACTATTTTAACAAATTTGCCAAGATTTAATTCTAGTATTTTTTGAGTGAGTTCAGTATGAAATTTTGGATGTCTGAAACTATCGCCTGCAATTATGCAATGGTATGAAGGTGCTTCAGTTAGTCTACTTAATGAATCGAGTAAGAAGTCTTGTCCTTTCCATCTTGTGATTCTGCCAGGTAGGAAAATAACAGGTCTATTATCAGTAATTCCCCATTTGCTTTTTAGTGCTTTAATTCTGTCCTCAGAAACATTTTCAGGATCAAAATATTCCATATCAACACCTCTTGGTATTACGGATATTTTTTCTAGAGGTACATCATATTCATTCTGTATATGTTCCGAGATAAATTGTGAAGCTGCAATTACCTTTTCGCCAAAGGTCATTACAGAATTATATTTTCTTTTGCCGATTCCTTTTAGGGAGTGTAAACCATGAAAAGTTGTTACAAAATGCGCATTTGTCTTTTGACATGCTTTATATGCACTCCATGCAGGCGCTCTTGATCTGGCATGGACTATATCAACATTATATTCTTCGATTATTTCTATTAATTCTTTAGAGTTGCTTCTTATGGTAAATGGATTTTTGCTTTCTGCATCAATAGTAATATGTTTTGATCCATCATTCTCAATTTGACTGACTAATTTTCCTCCAGAAGAAACTACTATTGAATTCATACCTGCATTAACAGCTGCTCTTGCAATCTCAACAGTCCCTCTCTCAACTCCGCCAGAATATAGGCTTGGTAGTATTTGAAGGAGGGTTTTACCTTTTAAAAATTTACTATCTGAATTTATATCATTAGATTGCTTGATTTCTTCTTCGTTAGTTATAATATTGTTCATTAATATATTAAAATGGTTGGTTAGATTATATTATGTTAAACAGTGAGCCTATTAAGGCCAAAAAATTATATACTGAATTAGACTCTGGTGAAAATAATTCCTACTTATCATATCGAAAGTTTACACCATCGGTTTCTTTTAATCCAGAAGATATACAGGATCAGGTTGGAATAATATTCTTAGGTGGTTTTATGTCTGACATGGAGGGCAGTAAGGCAAAATTTTTGGAAGAATATTGTATAAAAAATAATATTCCTTTTATAAGATTTGATTATAGTGGTCATGGTTCTTCATCGGGAGAATTTTGTGATGGAAATATAACTGAATGGCTTTCAGATTCGTTAGAAATATTTGATAATATTTCTGAGGGCAAGCAAATGTTGATTGGCTCAAGTATGGGGTCATGGATAATGTTATTATTAGCTCTAAGAAGGCGGGATAGAATACATTCTTTGATCAGCATCGCTTGTGCTTCAGATTTTACAGAAGACTTAATTTGGCAGAAAATGTCAAAAGAGAATCAAGAAAAATTATTGGCAAATGATGTTGTGGATTTGCACGGGGATTGCTCACCTGAAGAGGGAAAGGATCATGTTCCATATCCAATTACAATGCAATTAATAGAAGATGGAAGAAAAAATCTGCTTCTTGATAGAGATGTTATTGATATAAATTGTCCTGTAAGATTGCTTCATGGAATGAGAGATATTGACGTGCCGTACGATATATCAGTTGAAGTAGCTAATAAGCTCAAATCGGATGATGTAAGAGTTTGTTTGCTTAAAAATAGTGACCATAGGATGTCTAGTGAGGAGTGCTTGGGAGTGCTGGTAAAAAATATTGAAGAATTAATGGCAATTTAGATAAGAAAAGTATATAGTAGGTTTAATATTGGCAAAAATTACAAAACTAACTATTTTGTTTTTATCTGGTTTTATTAGTAAGGTTTTATGTCTCTGCATTATTATAAAAAATATAATATATTCGTAATCATATTATTGTTGGCTTTTAGCTTTATAGTTCCAGAAATGGCTAATGCTAAATCTTGTAAGGCTGGCGTTAAAAAATGTAAAGATCATAGCGGCAAAGATTATCGCCAATGTATAAAATCAGTTTGCGGCGGTGGTAAGGTTACAAAAAAAGGCCCATTGTCCATTACTGATAAAATAAATGATGCAGAAGGTTCTGTCACTCCTATTGATATGGGGGATGCCGCAGATCAAACTAGAATTGGTAAGGATAAAACTTGTAAAATTGGTCTTCATAAATGTAATTCATTGAGAGATGAAAGTGATTATTATTGGAGATGTATGAATAATACGTGCGGTAATTTAACAGGTGAGGAAGAGCCAAGCTGTGATGAAGGTCATGCGCAATGTAAATTCCGTCTGGACTCTTATTGGCTTTGTATGGGCCTAACATGTAAAACTTCTATTACATCTTTTGATACATGCGATGATGGTCTAAATAATTGTTCTCCTGATTTAAATAAATATTGGAATTGTGTAAGCAGAATTTGTCTAGGGGACGTTACTCAATACAGAAATCCTGATCCTGCTGCAGATGAAGATGATTATGAAGAAGATTCTCCAGAAGCTTCAAAATATATCATCAGAGGAGTTCCGGATAAATTTAAATATCCTCCAAAAGGTGTTGACCCTAAAGAGTGGGTGAGTATTACTCCTCCAGCTAGAACTATGAGAGGTCCACCTTCAAGAACATTGCGTTGTCCTGTGTATACTGCTTCAATAGCTTGTAGAGATTCGTCTGATATTCTTACATGTGTATGTAGTGATGGTTCAAGGCCTGAAACTAAGCCTGGCTATATGCGTAGAAACTTTAAGTAAAAACCGTTCTAATTTCCTATTTTTATATGATAATCCCCTTAATATAACTTGTTAGATAGTGATTAATATTGTATCTATATCAATAGAGAATTATTAATTAATATGGGTGTATTAAATTGACCGAAAATAATGCTGTTTCTCCATCTGAGATATTACCAATTTCAATAGAAAAAGAGATGAAATCATCTTATCTGGACTACGCAATGAGCGTTATTGTCAGCAGGGCAATACCAGATGTTAGGGATGGATTAAAACCCGTACATAGAAGAATCATCTTTGCGATGAATGAAGCTGGCTGTTTCTCAAATAAACCATATAGAAAATCAGCTAGAATAGTTGGTGATGTAATGGGTAAATATCACCCTCATGGTGATTCCGCTATTTATGATTCTTTAGTTAGAATGGCTCAGGATTTCTCACTTAGATTGCCATTAGTAGATGGTCAGGGTAACTTCGGTTCTATGGATGGAGATTCTGCCGCTGCTATGCGTTATACTGAGTCTAGAATGTCTAAGCCTGCTCATGCTCTTGTTGAGGATATCGATAAAGATACGGTTGATTGGCAAGAGAATTATGATGGATCAACAAAAGAACCAAAGGTTCTGCCAGCTGAATTCCCAAATGTATTGGTAAATGGTGCTGGTGGTATTGCTGTTGGTATGGCTACAAATATCCCTCCTCATAATCTTGGTGAAGTAATTGATGCTACCTGCATGATTATGGATACGCCAGAAGTTACTATAGATGAATTATCTGAAGTTATCCCTGCGCCTGATTTTCCTACAGGCGGTATAATACTTGGTCGTTCTGGTGCTATGTCGGCTTTACAGACTGGCAGAGGCTCAGTAAGAATGAGAGGAAAGGCTGAAATAGAGGAAATCCGTTCTGGAAGAGAAGCTATCATAATTACAGAAATACCTTATCAGGTTAACAAAGCTCTCATGGTTGAGAAAATCGCACAGCTAGTACGTGATAAAAAAATCGAAGGAATTAGTGACCTTAGAGATGAATCAGATAGGTCAGGCGTAAGAGTTGTTGTGGAAATCAAGCGTGATGCTATGGCTAGTATTATACTTAACCAACTTTATAAATTCACACCTCTACAAACCAGTTTTGGTGCTAATATGTTAGCACTGAATAACGGAAGACCTGAATTAATGAATATTAAGCAAATACTTCAGGCTTTTATTGCATTCAGAAAAGAAGTTGTTACAAGACGAACAAATTATAAACTAAATAAAGCAAGAGATAGAGCGCATATTTTAATTGGATTATCTATCGCCGTTGCTAATATTGATGAGGTAATAAAACTTATCAGAGAAAGTGCTAATCCATCTATTGCAAAAGATAAATTAATGAGCAAAGACTGGGCTGCGGCACATGTTAAGTCTTTACTTGAGCTAGTTGATGATAGTAGCAATGAGGTTATTGATGGTAGATGTAAATTTACCGAAACTCAAGCTAGAGCTATATTGGAAATGAGGCTTTCTAAGCTTACAGGCTTGGAGCAGGATAAAATTAATGAAGAACTGCAAGAGCTTGGTGTTGAGATACAGGAATATCTCGATATACTTGGCAGCGAAGAAAGAATAGCACAAATAGTACGAGATGCTCTTATAGTAATTAAAGAAAAATTTGCTACTCCTCGTAGGTCTATCATTGAGCATTCTGAGTTTGAAGAAGATATGGAAGATCTTATTCAGCGTGAAGAAATGGTTGTTACTGTTACTGTCGGTGGATATATAAAGCGTGTTCCTCTAAGTACATATAGAGCGCAGAAACGTGGAGGAAAAGGTAGGTCAGGAATGGCTACTGCCGAAGAAGATATTGTATCGCAAGTATTTGTAGCAAATACACATACGCCAATGCTTTTCTTCTCAACCAAAGGCAAGGCATATAAGCTAAAAATATATAAATTGCCTGTGGGAAGCCCTATATCTAAGGGAAGATCACTAATGAATGTATTCCCTCTGGAAAATGATGAGAAAATTAACTTCATCATGCCATTGCCTGAAGATGAGGATACGTGGAGTGAACTAAATATAGTTTTTGCTACTGCCACAGGTAATATAAGGCGTAACTCTCTTTCTGATTTCCAAAGTGTTCGTGCAAATGGTAAAATAGCCATGAAACTTGAGGAAGATGATTCTATGGTGGGCGTTGCAGTTTGTGACCCTGACCAACATATGTTGCTTGCTGCAAAATCCGGTAAGGCAATGCGTTGTCCTGTTGAAAAAGTAAGAGTATTTAAAGGTAGAAATTCTTCTGGTGTAAGAGGAATGCTGCTTGAAGACAATGATAGAGTTATCTCAATGACTGTACTTAATGGTGCAGAAATTGAAGTAGAAAAACGTGATTTATTCTTGAAAATACCTGTTGATGAAAGAATAGCCATTGCTCAGTTGGATGACGACGAGGAAGCTTTAGCTAAAGCTGAATCAATAGAAAGTGATCTCCCGAACGATGAAATTATTTCTATGTCTCGTGGTGAGGAGTTCATATTGACCGTAACAGAAAATGGTTACGGCAAAAGAAGTTCAGCATATGAATATCGTACTACTAATAGGGGCGGTAAAGGTGTTGTAAATATTGTTACTTCAGACAGAAATGGTCAAGTTGTGGCTAGTTTCCCTGTTGAGCCTAAAGATGAAATAATGTTGATTACAAATGCTGGTAAAATAATCCGTACCCCTATTAAAGATGTTAGAGTTGCTGGTAGAAATACTCAAGGTGTTACTTTATTCCGAATTGATAAAAATGAAAAAGTAATGTCCGCTGCCTATATTGCTGCAAGTGATGAAGAAGAAATAGAAGAACCTGATGAAATATCAGAAGATAATTCTTCTGTAGATTCTGGAAATGTTGGATCAGAAAGTGGTGTGGCAGAAGAGGAGTCAAATAACGATAACAGCCCTGAGTAGATTCATGAAATAGATGAGTGGCCGCTATGCCTGAAGAAGATGTTGATAACAGAATCAATGAAGAATCCGGTGAAGTTAAGGAAAGGGGGTTCTTATCCACCATTAAGCGAAATAAGCTAATTGTTCTTGCATCTATTTTAGTTCTAGCCATATATTTTTTATATGGAGATGGGGAAGCATTCTTTGCAGTAATAGGAATATATTTGCTCCCGGTTGCATTGTTTTTTGTGTTTACAAGAAAAATTCTGAAATCGAAAATTAATAAAAAGAATGTAAAAATTTTCTTTATATTGTCTTTTTTAGCTATAGTTATTTCATATCTCATATTCTTATATGTAAAACATCAAATAAGGGGGTTAGAAAATATCTTATATTTTGGGGAGAGTATTTACCTTATTTTACTTACGCTATTCCTTATATTTTTGATAAAAATCTATAAGGCTTCATTAAATGAAAAAATTAACTTATTTGTAAAAGTGCATATAATTTTTAATTTAGTGTTATTAATTATGTTTTCAGTCTTATTAGTGTTAGTTAATCATGAGATAATTTATTATTCAACTAAACCCCTAATAATTACATTCTCTGTACCTTTTTTGGTTCCAATTATCGCAAGTTTTATTGGTTTGTACGTATCTAGATCACTACGATATATGGTCATTACTAGCATAGCATCATCTATTTTTTATGGACTAGCGACTATTATTTATCAGATTAACCAAACATATGTACCCTATATTACTAATACTCCTTCAAGTTTAGACGGTCGTCCGTTACGTATTGACGGCAGGAATATTAATGCTGAATTATGTGATGGGAGTGATTGGACACAAGGGGAGCATCCTGATATTTCTGATCTTGATAAAGCAACATGTATTGCGCTTGAGGAGTCATGGCTGCAAAGCGCAAGGGGAGAGCATGCCTCTGTGCCTGCATTTTCTCGTATATCATGGCAGCTTGCAGCAGCGGGTGCGCCTGCTGAACTTCTGGAGTGGTCTCATAAAGCTGCTATAGAAGAGATAAAACATGCACGTTTATGTTTCGCTTTGGCAGAAGGTTATGGTGGCAGGTCACATAGTGTCAAACCTATGCCAGAATTATTATCAGGTGGGTTAGATTTAAAGGACGATTTGCTGATAACTCTAGCGAAGGAAAGCATTATAGACGGCTGTTTAATGGAAGGATTCTTTTCTGATATTGCTGCTATATCTGCAAAGGCATGTGAAGATAGGGTTATACGTAATGTTCTTGATCAGATAGCTGTAGAAGAGGAATCTCACGCTGATTTTGCATGGGCTATATTAGACTGGTTGCAGAAAGCAAGTCCAGAAAATATATACCCTGTTATTGAGAAAACCTATAGTGAGCTGGATTCTGTAAAAAGACCAAGTGCTATAGGTTGGGATAAAAATCATTTGCTAACTAACGCAAATACAGTACAAATGTTAAAACATGGAAGGCTATCTGATAAGAAATGGGAGGAATTATGGAACATACGTCTCCTTAAAACTAAGAAATTGCTAAAAAAGATATTGGATGATGAGATTTTATGCAGTAATAAAATAAATGTTAGTTAAATATAAGTTATACCTAATGAAGATATCTATGTTAAATATGCCTAAAATATTATTTCTTGTAATATCGTTTATATTAATAATTACTGCTTTACTAAAAACAAATATACTTCACTCATATTCAAATTTAGAAGAAATTAGACAAGAGAAACTTCCTGAGATTAAAGAAGATCTATCGAAAAAGAACCTTGTATTAGGGAATGATATTTTCGTTAGAATCTTTAAGAAAGAAAGTGAACTTGAGCTATGGATAAAAAAAGATAAGAAATTTATCTTATACAAAACTTATCCTATATGTAATTATTCAGGCCATTTAGGTCCTAAAATTAAAGAAGGAGACGGACAATCACCTGAGGGGTTTTATTACGTTCCTAAATCTATGTTGCATCCTACCAGCCTTTATCACCTTGCTTTTAACATTGGTTTTCCAAATGAGTATGATAAAGCAAATGGACGTACAGGTAGCTATATAATGGTTCATGGTGATTGTGTTTCTATAGGGTGTTATGCTATGACTGATGAAAAGATTGAGGAAATTTATTTGATAGCTGAAAATTCCCTAAAAAATAAGCAGAAGTTTTTTAGAGTTCATATATTTCCTTTCAGAATGAATAAGGAAAATATGGGCTTATACAAGGGGCATAAATGGTATGGGTTCTGGAAAAATATTAAAGAAGGTTTTGATTTATTTGAAAAATACCATATAGTTCCTGATGTTACTGTTGAAAATAAAAAATATAAATTCTCGGTTATAGAATGATAGAAAGAATAGGAATATATCCAGGAACTTTTGACCCAGTAACTAATGGGCATATGGATGTAATTAAAGATGCCTTAAAAATATGCGATAAGCTTATAATTGGCGTGGCTGAAGATACTGCAAAAACTCCTATATTTAGTATAGAGGAAAGGGTTGAGCTGGTTCAGAACGATGTTGATAGTCTTGACGTTAAAGATAGAGCAATTACTATGAGCTTTAGTGGGCTGTTGGTAGATTTTGCCAAAAGCCAAAATGCCAGTATTTTAGTTAGGGGTTTACGCGCTGTTTCTGATTTCGAATATGAATTCCAACTATCTGCAATGAATAACCGTTTATCACCTGATATTCAGACTATATTTATACCTGCATCTGGAACTAATCAGTTCTTGGCTTCCAAACTTGTAAAAGAAGTTGCAAGACTTGATGGTGATATATCATCTTTTGTATCTAGGTCAGTTGCTAAAAAACTAAAAGAATATTATAGTGTTTAATATCAGCTTTTGGTTAATAAAGTTAATATATTCTTCAGGAGTAAATTATGAAAAATCTCTCTAAATTCTTTGCTGTCACATCTATAACAATTCTATGTTTTGCAGGTACATCTTTTGCAGAAATAAAAAAAGAATCACAAGATAAATTAGCTAAATTATCTTCCTGCCAAAAGGCAATAATTAATCTAGAAGAAAAAAAGATACTAGAATTATGTAAGGAGGAATCAGAAACTGATGCAAATGTTCAGTTTATTTTCGGTAAGTTATATTTTGAAGGTAGAGTAGTTGAAATTGACTATGTCGAGGCAAAAAAATGGTTTGAGAAAGCTAAAGAAAGCGGTAGTACAGATGCTATCTCTGCGCTTGGAACAATGTACTATTTTGGAGCTGGAGTTGAGCTTAGCACTGTAGACGCTGTAGAATATTATATCGAAGCTTCAGATAAAAATAATTCAGATGGACAGATGAGATATGCAACTATGCTACTATTGGGGCAGGGTGGTCTGGAAAAAGATACTGATAAAGCTAGAGAATATTATATAAAATCAGCTAGAAAAGGTAATCCTATGTCTTTATTTCATCTAGGTTATATATATTTTGAAGGTATTGGTGTTGAACCTGATTATGAGAAGTCATATATCTATTTTAGTGCTGCCAGCTATATAAATGCAAATGATAAAATTAGTAAATTGATGGGTAAACTTAATGAACGTATTGAAGGGCTTAATAAAGCTGAATTAAATGAAAAAGCCCAGAAATATATTAACCAGTATATTAAGCCAAACCTTCCTGGTTCAGACGAGTATAAAGAGAAATTAATAAACGAACTTTCAAAGAATGAAAAGAAGAGTTAGTTTATTACTAAATTAACTTTTTAAAATTTTTCTAATATTTTTATTATTACAGAAATTACTAATATTCCAGAAATTTAAGAACTTTTAGTAAAGGTTGGTCATATCTTTTTAATGCAAGATCAAGTGCTCTATCGCTATTTTTATCAACTAGTTTATAGTTTGCTCCCTCTCTTATAAGCAAAAAGACAACATCGTCTGCTGAAGCTATTGTAGCTAAATGAAGAGGAGTTTGTTCGAAGTCATTAGTAGTATCAATTTCTGCACCTTGCTTGAGAAGAAGATATGTTATTTCATAGGATTTATTAACAGCAGCGAGATGAAGAGGAGTATTACCATTTTTGTAATGTCTATTAATATCTATTTCTTTATTCAGAAGATTCATAACCGATTTTGTATCTTTATTTTTAATGGATTTAGATAGTTCCATAAATAATAGATTTTTTGCAGCTATCTCTTTTTCTTTGATTTCTCTCTGTTTTGCAATTTCTAGGTTTTTTTTCTTAGTCTCTATATTTTTATATTGCCACGCAGCTAAAATAGCTACAATGGCAATTATTAACATTATTAAATTTCTACGATCTATCATAATAAAAGCACTAAATACTCTAACCTAGTCTTACATAGTAACAAGAAATAGAAATAAACACAAATAAAAGAATATTGTATATTAATAAATATTGTGTATTATTCCCGATATTATTGAAGAATATATACATTATATTGTTTCCTTATATCCACTAGTTGCTACTTCTGCGGCTAGTTAGATCTTTCTGTACAGCTTAAAGTGTCTAGATGATTTGTAAAAAAATTATATAAATTGATAATAAGGAAAATAGAGAAAAGATAATGCAAGAGAGGAATGCATTGGAAAATAAAGATTATAAAAAAGATGATAACGAAGTTTGGCTAGCTAATTTTCCTAGAAATATTAGAAGGAAATTAGCTGATAATGAAAAATATACTATGCATGCGCCTGAGATGGAGCATAGATTTAGTGCTATCAATCAGATTGATAGTGATAAAGTAGTTAGTAGTGAATATTATCAGCCATATAATTACAAACATCTAAGAAAACGATCTACATATAGTACAGGGCAAATTCACAGTTCTCATAACTCTCATAGCTCAAAAGTTCCTACTCCAATTTCTGGTAAAACTCCTCAGGACAGATTTCTTGATGGAGCAGCTCTTGGAAAAGACTTATGGGCATTCTACGAAAATGAAATAGATAATAAATTATCTGCAGGAAGTATAAAGGTTAGTACGAATAAATCATTTGTCAAAAAACCTATTTTCATGGACGGTCTTGAATATAGTGTAATTATAGGTGATGGATATATCTATATTGGTTGTCAGGGTAATACAATTGAGAAATGGAAAGAAATGCCTGATAAAGAAATAATGAAAATGGATGGAAAGAAATCTCTTTCGTTCTGGAGAAAATATAAATCCTCAATAATTAATTTAGCTGAAACACATTGTGCAGAAGAAGAATAATCATCATATAATATTAGTAGTGTTTATCTAGTACTATTTAATTTATGTTGTCTAATTTTTATTTATCGTGGTCTGTTCAATACCACAATGAAGGCGCATATAATTGCTAAAATTATACCTATCCACCCCATTGTATTTGCTGAAAGATATTGCCCCAGATCTATTATACCAGGTATATGCTCATTTTTAACTTCTAGACCATCTTTTTCTATAGTCTTGGCGTAATTTGAGATCACAAGCATTAGATTGACAATACCAAGACCTGCAAGAGAGGTTAATACTAACTCTGTCCTTGATTGATTACGCTGATTTTTCTCTCTATAGAGTTGCTCTACATTGCCCTTACACAAATCAATCTTTGTTTGGACATTATCTAGAATATCATTTGTTTTCCACTGTTCTTCAAATCTTTGAAATACTGTTTTACATGTTCCCTGTAGTTCGATATAAGCATCTAGATGCTTTACCTGTAAAATTGTAACTGAGCTAACTACAGCCTCCATATTATGGCTTACATTTTTAATATCTTTATTATTATGCTGGCTATATGTCATGCCTATAAATGATGATAGATTTGAGTTAACTACATCTGCAGCGGCATAATAATATTGGCTTATTCTTGTTCCTTCCCATATATCTTCTGTATATTCTGAGTCAATCTTATCATCAGAAATATAAATTAGATTATTTCCCCAACCTAAATGAGATTCTGAAGTACCTGTCTTAATTATTTCTGATTCAGGACATAAAGAGTTTTCAATCCACTTGTTGGTATATTCTACATCATTAATAACAAGAGTCCTACTGACCCATAAAATGCTGCATTCTCCTTTGTGGACACTGTTGTTATCAGAATCATTGGATACCATCATATCAAGAAAAACATAATATTTCTCAGGCTCTAATACAAATGATATGGCATTATCTTTTGATAATTTTACTATTCTATTTAATACAGGCCAGATATATTTTGGGTAAAATTTCTCTAACATTTTTTCGGCAAATAATGTAGAGAATTTATCAAAATACTTCCAAATTTGATCATCGGAAGCACATCTTATATCAATATCCATCATCATCATGCCGATAGTATTGTCGTATATATAAATAACGGGTGAATTAATATCTGGAACAAAGAAGCTTTCAAAAATATCATCCGAACATTTATCAGATGCGTGCTTGAAGGATTCCTTAAAAATATCCCATATTTCATCTGAATCTATATTTTTTAATGATATTCTGAGTATCTCAGGGGATGAAAAATTAGCAGCACTTTGGTCTACATCAATAAATTTTGCATTACTATCATCTTCACCACCCTTGGTATTTACTTTTATATTTATTCCAAATGGAAGATTCTCTAATAGACCTTTATTCTGAACTTTTGTAGCTGACTTTAGATCAATAAGAAATTTATTAAATTCTTTTGGATAAGAAGCTACCTTAGGATTATGAAGGTTAAAATGACATCGGAAAGGAGCTGTTAACCGTACTGTTTTAATATTATTCATAATTTTTTACTACTTTCTATTAAGGATTGCTTCAGCAGCTTTCTTTCCTGATAAGATAGCACCATCTATTGTTGCAGGCAAATGGGTATTGGTATAATCGCCTGCCAGGAATAGATTAGATATATTTGTTGTTGTATCTGGTCTTAGTTTCTCATTACTATTTGTGCATGAAAATGTAGCTCTTTTCTCCTTTATGATGCGGTAAAGAGGCATATGGGACATATCTATATCAAGACATAAAGAAATATCCTTCCAGATTAATTTAGCAATCTCATGATCAGATAATTTTGCCAGCTCATCCGCTGCACTAGTTGTTGATGATACCATATGTTCATTATTGTTCTTTCTAAAGAATAGCCAATCAGCATTTCCTCCAATTATTCCTAAAATAGAATTATTGTAGTTATTTGGTAGTCGGAAATGAGCATTTACAATAGTGTGGTATTCTTTTGGTGTAGATATATTAGGAACTAGTTTACTTGTTATATAAGAGGGAGTTCCAAGAATTATATTGTCATTTTTGTTCAATAAGATTTCTTTTTTATTTGTATGTATTTTGATTACTTTATTGTCTTCAATATCTAATTTTGTAATCATACTGTTATAATTTATTTCAAAATTATCTTCACTATTTTCTAGTGCGTTGAGTGCCGGAGAAATTAAAGCCTCATCCCAGTTATTCTTTGGTAAATATGCCGTAAGACCATTATTGCCCTCCTTAAATATTGTTTTGATAACTCTTGTAAACATTTCCGCTGAAGCAATATTGCAGGGAGTATTCATTATACTTACTGCTAATGGCTCCCAGAAGTGCTTATATAGACTGTTATTATAATGTTCACTAACGGTTTTTCCTTTCGGTGATTTTAATATTCTCAATAAGCTGGAAATATTGTCTAAATTGTTGCCTGGAAGTTCTTTATATAATTTGTAGATATTTGATATTGACCACGTATTTTCATTGCTAAAATCTATAAAATTAAAGGCAGAATCAGTTATTTTATTAAAAAAATGCTCAGATTTAATAATTTTTATAAATTCTAAAGCATTATTATTTGCTCCCAAAATTAAATGATTACCATTATCTATCGTTGTATTCAGAACACTATCATTGAACGATCTACACCTTCCACCCGCGCTTTTAGAAGATTCGTGCATAGAAATATTGCAGTTGCTTCCAGAAAGATATATAGCTGCTGATAGACTAGATACCCCGCTACCGATAACATAAGTTGTACTGGGAATGGTCATTTTTCTTGCTAGATTAATTAATAATCTGGTAGAATAGGGTGTTATAATAAAAAAATCTATATATTTAATTTTAGTTATATGAGGTATTTTTGTAAATATGAGTGATGATGGCAACGATATAAATAATGATTCTAGTAATCCTGAAAATGAAGATATGGAATCAATTAGTAGAACTATTTCTGAGAATCCTGATGCATTAGGTGTTGGGAACTCGGAAACTGTGTTATTAAAAACCGTAGGTGAATCTACTAAAAGTGAGATTAATCTCGGCATTCGAACTGCTGGCATGGGCAAGATGAAGTCTGATAAATCTATTGGTATAGTTAGTGCCATTGAAAGAAGGATTACAGAGCAGCTGATACTATATTGGCAAAAATTGCGCCTAGATAGGGCTTATCCAGATATAGGTGATATAAAGAAAGATGACCTTGATGAATTATGGGACGATTGTTTTATCATAGAGTTTGAATATATTAATAGTGCTCTTACTCATACATTCAATTTTATCGGAGATAATATTTCTGATATTGCAGGAAAAAACGTACCGAAAGAACAGATATTATCATTTATAGGTAATAATCTTGCATCTCAATATGAAAGAGTTCTTGAAACCAAAAGACCATTAATAGAGGAAGCTGAGTTTAAGAATCTTAATAATAAAGTTATTAAATACAGACAGATATTACTACCTGTAGGTTCTGATTCTAGTATTACTCACATATTAGGTGGAGTAAGATTTAAAGAGTTTTAATTATTGTCTATTTAATAGTGATAATTAAACAGAATTAGAGTCTTTATTATCTTCGGAATCTTCATCATTACTTTTCTTTGATGATTCTCTAATCTTATTTATCCTATATGCAATAAATACCGCTGATAGTACGCCAAGACTGTTAGCTACAACATCTCCTATTGACCCTTCTCTACCTATAATATTAGTTTGCATTACTTCTACAAGTACACCAAGGGAAATAGTTCCAACTATAATGAAATATAATGCAGATATTTTCTTATAAAATAATGCAGGTACAAATGCGATAATGAAATTTGCTCCAAAATGACCAAATTTATCAATATTAAATTTAACAGGCGGTGCTAAAGACGTTGACAGAGAAATGCTAGTTATTAGTACCGTGAAAATTAACCAAAATATTAAAAATGTTCTTTTTGTTTTCATTTTATTTTATATGGGTTATGAAGTTCCAGAAAATTATATCTCAAAATCTATATTTGTGATAGTATAATACTGAGGATTTAAAGGGGAGAGACTATTAATGCAAATAAAAAATGAAAGTAAGATTGGTTTTACAATATTTATTTTCGATATCCTGGCTTTGTTGTTAGCTTTGTTCACTTCTGATATTGTTGTTACTAACGCTGCTAACTATTTTTTTTACAGCGATAATAGCTATGGAATATCGGAAGATGTTTTATTAGCATTTAAATATTCATTTATATTACTATCATTTGCTATATTATTTATTTTTTATAATAAAGGTCACTATTCCTACAGAAACCCATGGTGGAGTCAGGTTAAGTATATATCTGGTGTGGTGGTGGTAACCATAATATTTCATAGTTTTATTTATTTTAGTTTTAAAGAAGAAATATCAAGATTACTCATAATTTTCTCTTGGGTATATAGCTTCTGTTTAATCTTACTTAGTAGGCAATTATCTAGGTATTTTCTAACTGTAATAAAATTATGGAAAATAGATACAATAATGTTCGGTGACTATGATAATGTTGTTGATACATTATACGCTTTGGCATCAGATGCATATAGTGGTTATGATATTAATTGTATAATATTACGTGATAGAGAATATGATTCATTTTCTACAGATGTACTTCCTGAGAGATATAAAGATGTTGAAATTGTCGATGGCAGAGAAGGATATGAAGAATATGTTATCAACAGTAAGGAAAAGTTCTTTATATTAGCTCTAGACGCATTCAGAGGTAAGGAAAGAGATAAAATAATGGATCTTATGGAAGGTCAGGAGATAAATTTTGTAATTGTCCCTCCATCCAAGAGAATTTCGTTATATGGAATGGAGTCGCATTTCTTTTTTGGTCATGACATAATGTTCTTATCTCGCGTAAATAAAATTAAGACTCCATTTGGTAAAATAAATAAAAGATTATTGGATATATTCGGATCAATAATAGGAATATTGGTTCTATTTATTCCTATGTCGATTGTTATGTTATTAATTAAACTTGATGGTGGTTCAATCTTTTACGGTGATAGGAGAGTCGGAAAAGATGGAAAAATATTCATATGCTGGAAATTCAGATCTATGAGAGTTGACGCAGATGAGGTGCTTAAAGAGATACTTGATAATGATGCGGAAGCAAAAGAAGAATATATAAAATATTGTAAGCTCAGGAATGATCCGCGAGTAACAAAAATTGGTAAAGTCATTAGACGAACGAGTGTTGATGAATTGCCTCAATTATTTAATATATTAAAAGGCGAAATGAGCATTGTTGGACCAAGACCAATAATGGAGAAAGAAATAGAGAAATATGGAAAGAATTTTAGCCAGTATATTACAGTAAAACCTGGCGTAACGGGGTTATGGCAAGTAGGTGGACGAAATAAAGCTACATTTGAGCAAAGAATTCATATGGATGAATGGTATATCAGAAACTGGTCACTATGGCATGATGTAGTAATAATATTTAAAACTGTAAATGTTGTTCTCGGTAGATCAGGCGCGTATTAACATTGTTAAATGGTTAGAAAGTCTGATATACACAAGATGAAACCGTAGCCAATACTTAGTCTATAACAGAAGCCTAATAACCATGTATTAATGAAATAAAAACATTGCTATTATTAACTATTAAGAACTGCAATTCTTAATAGTTGCTTCTACAAATGATCTGAATAAAGGATGTGGAGCAAAAGGTCTGGATTTAAATTCTGGATGGAATTGTACACCGATAAACCAAGGATGATCTTTCAGTTCAACAATCTCAGGTAATTCTCCATCTGGAGATATTCCGGAAATTATTAAACCTGCTTCCTCAAGCTGCTCTTTGTAATGGATATTTACTTCATAGCGATGTCTATGGCGTTCGCTAATCGTGGTCGAACCATATACTTTATGCGCAAGAGAGCCTTCTTTTATATGACATTCATAAGCACCAAGACGCATAGTGCCGCCTAGGTCAGAGGAATTAGATCTGATCTGTTTTCCATCAGAATCATGTTCCCACTCTGTCATTAATCCTACTATAGGATTTTCATATTTTCCAAATTCACTAGATGATGCATCTTTGATATTTGCAACATTTGCTGCTGTATCCAGTACAGCCATTTGCATACCAAAACATATTCCTAAATATGGTATTTTCTTTTCTCTAGCATATTTAGCTGCTGCAATTTTTCCTTCTGCACCACCTTCGCCAAATCCACCAGGGATAAGTATTGCATCAGCAGAGCCAAATTCATTTTCCAGATTTTCTTCTGTAAATGTTCTTGAGTTTACCCATTTAACATTTACTTTTATTTTATTATGGATAGCAGCATGGTCTAGTGCTTCTAGGATAGACTTATAAGCATCTGTAAGAGATGTATATTTCCCTACAACAGCTACTGTTATTTCTTTTTCTGGATTCAATACCGAATCAACAATTTCCTGCCAATTTCCTAAATTCAAATCATCGCTATATTCGAGATTGAAATATTTCAATACTTGAGTATCAAGATTTTCATTATGATAATTGATAGGAACTCTATATATCGTATCAGTATCAAGAGCCTGAATTACGGCTTCTTCTTGTATGTTACAAAACAGACCTATTTTCTTTCTTTCGGATAAAGGAATCTCTATTTCACTTCTGCAAAGTAGTATATTTGGCTGAATACCTATACTTCTTAATTCTTTAACAGAATGTTGTGTTGGTTTGGTTTTAAGCTCTTTTGCTGCTGCTAGATATGGAACTAGTGTCAAATGTATGAAAATAGCTCTTTGACCTAATTCATTGCCCAATTGTCTGATTGCTTCAAAGAAAGGTAGACCCTCGATATCACCAACTGTTCCACCTATTTCGCATAATATGAAATCTGTATTGCTTGTATCATCGAGAATGAATTCTTTGATTAGATTTGTAACATGAGGAATTACTTGTACTGTACCACCAAGATAATCTCCTCTTCTTTCTTTGGCGATTAGATTGGAGTAAATTTTCCCTGATGTAACATTATCTCCCTTCTTGGAATTTACATTTGTGAATCTTTCGTAATGACCAAGATCAAGATCTGCCTCAGCTCCATCTTCAGTAACGAAAACTTCTCCGTGCTGGGTAGGGCTCATAGTTCCAGGGTCAACATTTAGATAAGGGTCTAGCTTTCTTAATCTAACACTATATCCTCTTTCTTGAAGTAGGGCTGCAAGGCTAGCTGATGCAAGACCTTTTCCTAATGAGGATACCACACCACCTGTAATAAATATAAAACGTGTTGTCATAATTTATATATATAACCCTTAATAAAAATAATATTAATATTATCCATTTCATAACATTATAAAAAAAATAATGTGAAATGATAAATATAGAAACTAAATTACTCTGCTAAAGGAACAGAAGGCTCTATTTCAATTGTTTCTGCTTTTATATCAGTTTCAGTTCCTACATCTATTTTATTGACCTCTGTTGAGACTTCTTCGGTTGATATTGTATCTACCAAAGATGAGTTCTTTTCAGAATTTGCAGAAATATATGATAAAATCAGACTGTTAATTAAAAATGCAGCAGCAAGAATTGTTGTCAATCTTGTAAGGATATCCGCTTGCCCTCTTTTGGAAGAAAATACAGAGTCACCCCCACTATCCGTGAAGCCATTAGCACTACTTTTTTGAAGCAAAATAACTGCTATTAATGAAACAACAACAATTAGTTGTATCACCAAAAATATATCGTTCATAATTCTCTCATTATAGCTTAACTATTAATATAACTATGCTTTTAATTATAATTAATCTAATTAGCAAGAGAAAAGCTGTACTATATGGATTCTATGCTGTGTAGTAATTTGGTAGAATCATTATCATTAGAGTTATTAAGCGTGTTATTATCACTGCAATAATAGAAACATCCTTTATAATCCATTAGGAAATATTTAAATGTTAGATCAAAAGGTGCTTCAAAATGTTCGGGCATTTCTTTAGAAAAACCAGATGCAACAACATAGCATCTTTTTCCCTTTAATTGTCGTCCTAAATCTTTTCTAACCGTTATCAGGTCAGTAAAACGGTCAAATAAAGTTTTCATGGAAGCACTCATAGTATACCAATATACTGGAGTGGCAAAAACGATTATATCGCTTTCAGACATTCTTTCTGCAAGAGAGATAAAATCATCCTCTCTATTTTTATTATCGGAGTCATAATATGATATTTCAAGATCGCGTAGATATATATATTCCGTAGAATAATTTTTAAATAATTCCTTCAAAATTATATCAGTTGAGTTATTTTCATTCGGATGAGAGTTAATAACTATGATTTTTTTTTGGTCGCTCATATAATTGCTTTATAGCTTTTGGACAAATTTATTAGAAAATTATTAATTATCTATCACAGATGATTCAACAATTATATTGAAAGAATCAGCATCAAGACTAGCTCCTCCTACTAATACACCACCTACATTTTTTATATTCATAATATCTTTTGCGTTATCTTTTTTGACTGATCCGCCGTAAAGAACTTTCAAAGAGTCATCTATATTATCAAAATTATTACAAACAAATTCCATTATAAAATCGTGTATATCTGCAATTTCATCAAGAGTAGGAACTTTTCCTGTCCCTATCGCCCATATTGGTTCATACGCAATTATAGTATTCCTGCAATTTGAATTAGCAGGTATAGAGTTCTTTAGCTGCTCTTTAAGTGTTTCTTTGGTTTTGCCTGAATTATATATTTCTTCAGATTCTCCAACGCAAATTATTGTGATAAGTTCCTGTTTATGAGCAGATATAGCTTTCTGATTAACACAATCATTGCTTTCTTCGTGTTGTTCTCTTCTTTCGCTATGACCAAGTATTACATAATCACATCCGCAATCTTTTATCATCTCAGCACTTATTTCTCCAGTAAATGCTCCAGTACTATTAGCATTGCAATTCTGAGCCCCAATTTTGATATTTTTGCTTTTTGCTAATTCATATAATGGATTTAATGCTGTAAAAGTTGGACAAACCAAGACTTGTTCGGACTCTATCCTATTTAAATTCTCAAGAAGTTTTTTGCCGTCATCAATAAGTAGATTCATCTTCCAATTGGCTGCAACTAATTTGTAGGTAGGACTCATAAGTTTTTCTTCTCTCAAATATATGTATTTTTGCTATTATTTATATGTTAGTAACTTACAATAAATTTTTAATTTATCTATACATTTTTATTGTTTACTTATAAAACAGGAAATATTTTTCTAAAAAGATAGGAATTTAAGGTGCTAGAACGTTTAAATAAGATCATTATACTGATATTAGTAACATTACTTATACTTAGCTTTGGTATTTGGGGTATTGGAGATGTTATACAAGGGCAGGCTGTAGACCGAATTGCGAAGGTCGGTAAAACAACTGTGAAAAGAAGTGAATTTGAAGCAATACTTAGTTCGCAAATTAGAAGACTAAGCTCATCATATGATATGCAAAATGAGTCTTTAAGATTAATGGCTGAACAAAGAACACTTAATAATCTAATTAATGAAAGACTATATAAACTGGAATCTCAGGATATGGGAGTGATTATTAGTGATCAGCAAATGAAGGAAAGTATTAAAAATAATACTCTCTATCATAAAGATGGTGTTTTTAGAAAAGATATATTTAAAAATTATGTAAGAACTACAGGGCTTTCCGAGTATGATTATATTGAAGGCATAATGAAGCCAGAAATATCAGAAGGGTTGCTTAATGAAGTATTATATGATGATGCGATGTTACCTAAGAAAATGATAGATATGATAATGACCCATGAAGGGGAGATCAGAATCGCAAAATTACTTACAATTCCTAAGTTATTTAAAAAGGATGTTGCTACTCCAACAGATGAAGAGTTAAATAAATATTATGAAGAAAACAAATTTGCTTTTGTTGCTCCAGAATATAGAAAATTCTCAATGGTTGAAATTACTTTTGATACTATCAGCGATGAATTAGACCTAAGTGATGTTTCACTAAGAGAAGAATATAATGAGAGGATCAGCGAATTTGTGACTGATGAAAAAAGAACTGTTCAAATGATGACTTTCAACGATAAAAAAGATGCTGATGCAGCTCTTAAGAAAGTTCTTGATGGTGGTGACTTTATGAAAGTGGCAATAGAGTCAGGAGTTTCAGAAGCGTCAGTAAACTCATTAGGTACTATAGTATTCACTGATATTGAAAAAAATCAATTCTATCCAGAAAAAATGGCAGATACGATTTTCAATATGAAAGAAGAAGCTATCTCTGAAGCGCAAAAAAGTTCTCGTGGGTGGCATTTCTATAAATTGCTGAAAATAATCCCTGGAGATCCAAAACCATATGAAAAGGTTAAGTTCCTTATTAGATTGGAGAAAAAGAATAATGTCGGTGGTGAGTTGTTGTTTAATTTATCGTCAAAAGTTGAGGATGAATTAGCTGGAGGTGCATCACTGGAAGAAGTGGCAAAAGCATTCAATCTAAAAATAAAAACGATTGATAATATAGCTCAAGACGGCAGCGACAAAGAAGGTAAAATGGTAAAAGATATACCTAGATATAAAAATTTCCTTGGTCAGGTGTTTGAAGCAAATAAAGGAGATCTTAGTGATATAATATCGAAAAATGATGGTTTCTCATATTCTTTATTTAGAGTGGAAGATATTATTGAGTCTAAAGAAAGAGATCTTTCTGAAGTTAAAACAAAGGTATTAATTGCTTTAAAATCAGAGAAATCAGCTAGTATTTCCGGAGAATTTTCCAAGAAAATTTCTGATGAAGTAAAGGCTGGTAAAAAAATAGAAGATAAAGCTAAAGAAGTAGGTTTGAAAGTGGAAAAATCAAAAGATCTATATCGTGAATCTCCTGAAAGAAGCGATATTCCAGAAGCATTACGTGTACAATTATTTGATATGAAAGTAGGAGAGGTTACACAGCCATTTCAGGATGTTTATGGAAATTACATAGTTGCTGTATTAGATGAAATCAAAGTAGCTGATAAAGAAGATACAAAAACAGGATTGGTTACTATAACTGAAGAAATCACCGAAGATTATCAAGATGATATGAAAATGCAGTATATTGAAGAAATTCAGAAAAAACATCCTGTTACATATTTTCTAGAAAATACTGCTATATTACAGAATATAATGCAGGATGAAAGAATGATGGATTATATCGATAAGAGTAAAAGATAATGGATTTCAAACCAGAAAAAAATGGTTTTATTCAGAAATATAATTCTAATGAACCTCAACTTTTGTGGATGAAAACTGTAGCTGATCTGGAGACTCCTGTTTCAGCAATGTTAAAACTTATAAGTCTCAGCGATTATCATATTTTATTTGAGTCTGTTTGTGGTGGTAAAAATAAAGCCAGATATTCAATAATTGCTCTAGACCCTGATCTATTATGGAAATGTGAAAATGGTAAATCATATATTAATAGAAATAATATTAACGATGAAGCTGATTATATTCAATGTAATGAAAAGCCATTTGATTCCCTAAGAAGTGTATTAAAGGAATCAAAAATTGATATTCCTGACGAACTTCCTCCTATGTCAGCGGGCGTTTTTGGATATATGAATTATGATATGGTAAAGCTGATGGAAGAAATTCCTGATGAAAACCCAGATATTATCAATACTCCTGATGGTATGTATTTCCGTCCAAAAATAGTGGTCATTTTTGATTCAGTTAAAGATGATGCAATTATAGTAACTCCAGTATATCCAAATGATGATATAAATGCTGAAATAGCCTATGATAATGCTATTGATAGAATACAGAATATAGTTCAAATGTTCGATAATCCTCATAAACCAGATGAGAGATTTACAAGAGATGCCTATGCTGGTGGCAGTAAGTTTAAATTGCATACCAGCAAAGAAGAATATAAAAATATGGTGTTAAAGGCAAAAGAATATATTGCTGCTGGTGATATATTCCAAGTTGTTCCAAGTAGACGTCTTTCAATGAAATTCCCATTTTCGCCACTCTCCTTATATAGATCTCTACGTCATCTTAATCCTTCTCCATATATGTTTTATGCCTATATGAAAGACTTCGCTCTAGTTGGATCTAGCCCTGAAATACTAGTGAAATATGATGATAAGGTAACTATACGACCTTTGGCTGGTACAAGAAAAAGAGGTAAGGATGCAGATGAAGACAAACAACTTGCTGAATCCCTTCTTGCTGATGAAAAAGAATTAGCAGAACATCTGATGTTATTGGATTTGGGTAGAAATGATGTAGGAAGAGTAGCCAAGCCAAATAGCGTTACAGTAACTGAGCAAATGAAAGTGGAATATTATTCTCACGTTATGCATATAGTTTCCAATGTTGAAGGTGAACTAGCTGAAGGGTATGACTGTATAGATGCTCTAATTGCAGGTTTTCCAGCTGGTACTGTTTCAGGCGCTCCTAAAATAAGAGCAATGGAAATAATTGACGAACTTGAGAAAGAAAAAAGAAGTTTTTATAGCGGTACGGTAGGTTATTTTTCTGCAAATGGTCAGATGGATACATGTATTTCACTTCGAACATCTTTAGTAAAAGATGGTGTTGTATATGCTCAAGCCGGTGCTGGTATTGTAATAGACAGCGATCCTGAAAGCGAATTCTATGAAACCGAGAATAAAGCAAATGCAATAATTGTTGCAGCAGAGCAAGCTAAGAAGTATCTTTAAAGCTGAGAAGTTAGCTATATATAAAAAAGAGGAATAGATGATTCTAAAATATACATCAATTATGATCGTTTCTTTTGTTGTATTATTTTCTGCGGTAAATGCTGCTGAAAGTAAAAAAGACGAAAAATCCGATAATGAAGTTAATGAAGAAAAATATGAATTAACGGAAGAATGTATTACTAGCTATAGAGAAGTAAGAGAAGAGCTATATAATCTACAATCATGCAAAAAAACTTCAGATTGTGAGGTCGCCTTCTTTGTATTTCCTTTTGGGCCAGAAACATGTAAATTTTATGGTGTGAATACTCCCGAAGGTAAGAAAAATAAGAAAATAGTAGAAAGTAATATATCAAAGTTTACTGAAGAATGTTCGAAAGACAAACCTGATTACCAAAGCTGGTTAAAAGTTACTGGCGGAAAATTTAAAGTCAAAAAACAAGATTGTGTTGATGGGGAAATGTTTGCTGAATGTATTGAAGGAAGCTGTGTAACAAAATTTGGTTATGATATAAATAATAGAACTCCTAAAATAACTGGATCGCCGATTTAAAGAATTATAATTGATAAAGTACTAAATAAATAAAAGTAAGTATAAACAAAATAGTGGTAAGAGATATGAAGAAAATTTTTGTTATTATGATTTCCGTATTATGTATTTTTAATAGTACATTGGCATTTTCAGTGGATGAAAAGAAAGTTGCTGTCAAAGATTCTTCACAAATAAAAACAGAAGCTAAGGCAAAATCAGATGTTAAGCCAGCTACAACACCTGATATAACAAAAGAAGAATTACAGAATTGTCAAAATATATCTGGATCAATTAGGAAAGGTATTAGTGAACTTGGTGAATGTTGGAAAGATACAGATTGCCTAGTGGTTAATTTTGGCTGCCCTTGGCAAGAAGGTCCTTGTCATCATTCATTAGCAGGAAAAGATGAACAGGATAAATTTGATGAAGTAAATAAAAAGATATTTGCATTCAATAAGATATGTTTACCAAAAAGCCCTGCCCTTCAGAAAAGATGTGATAGCTATAAAAAGAATTCGGCTAGAGTAAAATGTTCTGCTCAGCCTCTATCTTGCTTAAATGGAAGATGTGTTACTAAAACAGAATTAATGCTTCAGGAAATGGGTGTTAGGCGTGGTAGCTATGGCTATAAAAAGAAACCGGAAAGTGAGAAATAATAAGATAAATAGTAGTTTATTTATAAAATAAATATTTATCACTAACGAGATATAAAAAATGATTCTTTTAATCGATAATTACGATAGTTTTACATATAATTTACTTCATTACCTTGAAGAGCTTGGCGAAGAAGTTATTGTAAAAAGAAATGATAAAGTAACAATTGATGAAATCAGAAATGAGATTAAACCTGATTCTATTGTTATTTCTCCTGGTCCTTGTGACCCTGACAAAGCGGGGATTTGTCTTTCTGTAATCAAAGAGTTGGGTGAAGAACTACCTATACTTGGTGTTTGTTTGGGGCATCAGTCAATTGCGCAATCATATGGTGGAGAGATAATTAGATCTGACAAGCCTATGCATGGGAAAGTAAGTAGTATAAATCATAATAATACATATATTTTTAAAGACCTGAAATCTCCTTTTGATGTTACTAGATATCACTCTCTTATTGTGAAAAGAGATAGTCTGCCAGACTGTTTTGATATTACTGCTGAAACTGATGATGGTATTATAATGGGTATATCTCATAAAGAGCATTGTGTGCATGGGGTTCAGTTCCATCCTGAAAGCATTGCTTCAGAAAATGGTCACGATATATTGAAAAACTTTATCGTTCAGTCTAAAGAATATAAAAAGTAAATTAATCTTATCCTCAATAGAAATAAAAAATAAAAGTGTATAAAAATGGCTAGAATCGTAAGAGAAGTTTCTAAAATAAATCCCCAGATAAACGAAATACAGAAATTTATATCCTTAATTTCTGAAAAAAATCATTTAAGTGAAGTGGATTCTTCCAGAGTATTTCAGATTATTATGTCAGGTGGAGCTACTCCTGCACAAATTTCGGCTATATTGATGGGCTTAAAAATAAATCAAGAAACAGTGGATGAGATAACTGGTGCAGTAAAGGCATTACGTTTGAAGGCAGTTAAGTTTAATATAGATGATGATATGCGTACACGAATTGTTGATACATGTGGAACAGGTGGCGATAAAAAAGGTAGTTATAATATTTCAACTACTGCTGCATTTGTTGTTGCTGCATCAGGAGTTCCTGTTGTTAAGCATGGTAATAAAGCTATATCGTCAAAAGCAGGATCGTCAGATGTATTAACTAGTCTGGGAGTAAATGTTGAGGCATCTCAAGAGCTATATCTGAGATCATTAGAGGAAATAAATATCTGTTTTCTAATGGCTCCAAAATATCATAATGCTATGAAATATGTAGCACCTGTAAGACAAGAATTATCCGTTAGAACTATATTTAATATTCTAGGGCCAATGATTAACCCTGCTTTTCCTATTAGACAAGTTATGGGGGTATATGATAGATCGCTTGTTGAGCCTATTGCGAATGTACTTAATAATTTAGGCACAGAACATGCTTTTGTTGTGCATGGTCTGGATGGTATGGATGAAATAACCATCATGGATAAAACATTCATTGCGGAAGTAAAAGATGGCGAAGTTAATAGTTTCGAACTTGATCCTTTAGATTATGGATTCGAAATTCCTGAAGATGAAAATTGCCTAAAGGGTGGAGATGGTAAATTTAATGCATTAGCCCTTAAGGAAGTTCTCAAAGGAAAGGAAGGTCCATATAGGGATATAGTTTTATTAAACTCTGCTGCTAGTCTATATGTTGGTGGAGTTGCTTCAAATATTGAAGAAGGGGTAGAAATTGCTAAAGAAGCTATAGATAGTCGTAAGGCATATGATGCTTTAATGAAATTAGTGGAAATAACAAATTTATAATTTATAAAAAATATATAATCATAATTATAGGTAAGGTAAATTGTCAAAAGATATACTGGCAGAAATATGTAATAAAAAATTAGAACATATAAAAAGTCAAAAAGATAAATTTCCAGAACATATTTTAATTGCAATGACAGAGCTTGTGGATAAACCACGAGGATTTATATCATCAATAGAGAAAAGAAAAGCTGATATTGGTAATGCAATAATTGCTGAAATTAAGAAGGCTTCTCCTAGTAGGGGGTTAATTCGAGAGGATTTTGATCCTGAATCTATTGCAAAATCATATGAACAAGGGGGAGCAGCCTGTATTTCTGTGCTTACGGATGTACCATATTTTCAAGGTGACGATAGATTTGTAGGAATAGTTAAGAATGCATGTGGTTTACCAGTTCTGAGGAAGGATTTTATAATTGATCCTTATCAGGTTGTGGAATCCAGAGCAATTGGAGCTGACTGTATTTTACTTATTATGGCTGCTGTTGACGATGCTCTAGCTCGTGATATAGAAAATGTGGCAATTGAATTTGGCATGGATGTATTAATCGAAGTTCATGATAAAAAAGAGCTTGAAAGAGCATTAAAACTGAAAAGTAATCTTATTGGAATCAATAATCGGAACCTTAAAACATTGGAAATCGATTTAGCAAATTCTGAAATATTATCAAAAATGATTCCAGATGATTATATTAAAATCTGTGAGAGCGGAATTTATACCAAGGAAGATATAGCCAGAATGAACGATTCAGATATCAATGTATTTCTGATTGGAGAATCATTCATGAGGCAAAAAAATATAAGAAAATCAATAGAGTTATTATTGGAAAATAATAATAAATAAAATTGATTTAATGTAATTTATGTTCTAGAATAAAGTTATATTTCGACTTTAGTGAATTTTTTGTTCTAGACAAAATAGCAAAATGTAACGATCACTCTAGTTAAGGGGTATTTATTTTTTGTTCATCTTATATATAAATAAATAAGTGTAGAAAGAACAAAGGGCATATATTAGTAAATAAAAAATATATGCATGAAGATAATTATTACTAATAATTAATCATATTAATTTTGATATTTATGCCAAGTAAGTTTTACAGAGATCTAAAAGAGGGTTTTTTGCTGTGCGTTAATCGTATGTCTGATTACAAACACTTGTTGGCTGATGATTTTACCAATTTTTATACAATTTATATAAATCAAATAAATTGTTCTAGAATTAATTTTATTAAATTTTTTAACAAGCAAAATCGTTGCTGCAGAAAAAACATCTGCTTAATTTGCCACGAAACAAAGAATATAGGGAAAGTTTTAAATGACAAAACGTATTTTAATAGACGGGGTACATGCTGAAGAAAGTCGTGTAGTTGTAGCGGATGGTGATAGATTAGAAGAATTTGACTTTGAGAATATAGAAAAAAAACAGATAAAAAATAGTATTTATCTTGGAAAAATAACAAGGATTGAGCCGTCATTACAGGCAGCTTTTGTAGAATATGGCGGTAATAGACAAGGATTTCTACCATTTTCAGAAATTCACCCTGATTATTTTCATATTCCATTATCTGATCAAGAAAATGAAACATCTGACTCTGAATCTGGTACTGATGATGATACTAGTGATGAGAATAAAAATAAGAAGAATGTTAAGAAGCCTTCTTCTAACAAAAAAGTAGAATCTAAGAAAGATACAGAATCATCAAGTAAGGCTGAAAATAAATCTGAGTCTTCTGAAGATACTTCAGAAAAAGATGTAAAGCCAGCTTCTGCTAAAAAGCCTGTTAGGAAACGCACTCCTGCTTCTAAGAAAAAAGAAGATGACAAAAAAGCTGAAGCTGATAATGAAAATCCTGCGGATAAATCAATAGACGAATCTTTATCTGATGAAGATGAAAATAATACAATTGCGGCAGATGCTGGAGAAGAGTCTAAATCTACAACTATCAAAATTGATGAAGAAGATAGTGGAAACAAGAAAAAAGCAGATTCTGAAGACAAAGATGCTGCTAGCAAAAAACCAGCTAAACGCCCTGTAAGAAGAAAAAAGAAAACAGATGAAGCTGATGATAAGACTAAAGCCGAAGCGGAATCTCTATCTGATAAAGAAGAAAAAGACCTAAAAGGCTCTGATGCTGCTAAAGAAACGACTAAAAAGAAGCCAGCTTCTAGAACAAAATCTGCTAAGAAAACTGAAGATAAAAACAAAGTAATCGGAAATATTGATGTTTCTTCAAAAAAGAAAGCTGAGTTCTTAGCAAGAAGATATTCTGAAAAAGATTGGTTAGCTGATGATGCAGAAGATAAAGATGCAGAAAGCCAACCGCCTGCTGGAACTATTAAAAAGGGTAGATCTGACAATTCATTTAGCAAAAAGAAAGATACAGTCAAAGCTTCAAAAGATGAGGTAAATACTGACGATGTTGATGAAGATCAGGATGATATTGAAGTTGATAATATAAATGATGATGTTGAAGAGACTGGTCATAAAACCACTGACATATATAAAAAATATAAAATACAAGAAGTATTAAAACGTGGTCAGGTAATTTTAGTTCAGGTTATTAAAGAGGAAAGAGGCAATAAAGGTGCATCATTAACATCATATATTTCACTTGCAGGAAGATATTGTGTATTAATGCCTAATAGTGAAAAATCTGGTGGTGTTTCTCGTAGAATAAGCGATGTAGAAGATAGAAAGAGACTTAAAAAGATAGTTGATGACTTGGATAATGCGGAGAAAATGAGCGTTATAGTCAGAACCGCGGGTATTAACAAAGAGCAAGCCGAGATTGAACGAGATTATAATAATCTTAGAAATCTATGGAGAAAGATAAAAACAACTACAATGGATGCTCAAGCTCCTGAAATGATTTATGAGGATGGGAATCTAATAAAATCAACCCTTAGAGACATGTATAAGTCAGATGTAGAAGAAATAATCGTTGAAGGGGAAAAAGCCTATCAGGATGCCGTTAGATATATGGAAATGATGGCTCCCGAGGATGTTCATAAGGTAAAACTTCATAAGGAAAATAAACCATTATTTAAATCTTGGAACATAGAATCTCAATTAGATGAATTATATAATAATGAAATTATATTACCTTCAGGCGGATCTATTGTTATTTCACCAACTGAGGCATTAGTATCTATAGATGTAAACTCAGGAAGAGCTACAAAAGAGAAAAATATAGAAGATACTGCGGTTAAAACTAATATTGAGGCAGCGGCAGAAGTTGCTCGTCAACTAAGACTTCGTGATTTAGCAGGATTAGTTGTTATCGATTTCATTGATATGAGAGATATAAAAAACCGTCGTACCGTTGAAAAAGCTATGAAGGATGCCTTAAAAGTTGATAGGGCAAAAATTCAAGTAGGAAGAATAAGTTTATTTGGTCTGATGGAAATGTCTCGTCAGCGTATGAGATCAAGTATAGTTGAAGCAAGTTCTATAACTTGTCCTCATTGCAGAGGAAATGGCGTAGTACGTTCAAATGAATCTGTTTCTATTAATCTGCTTCGTGCTATAGAGGCTGAAGCTTCTAAGTCTAATGTAAATTCTATCGTAATAAAAACATCATCTCATGCTGCTTTATATTTATTGAATAATAAACGTACCGAGCTTATTGAAATAGAAAAAGAGAATGGAGTTGTTGTTGAAGTTGTTCAGGATCAGGATCTACTTGATGCAGCTTACGTAATAGATAGGCAAAGAAAAGGTAAATCATTATATGACAAGAAGCCTAATACAAATTCTAAATATAATAAGAAAACACCAGCCTATCGTGGTGCTAAACCTAAATATAATAAGAATAAAAAGCCAGATAACGATAAACCTGAAAATACAAATACTGCACCTTCTAATAAAAATGCAGAAGTTAACGACAAGGTTGAAAAGGTTAATACAAGAAAAGAGGATGATAATAAGCCTTCATATAAGGAAAAAAATCATAATAACCATAATAATCATAATAAAAAGCAACCTAGACCACCTAGAAAGAATAATAACTATAAAGATAGGCAACATTCTGCAAATACAAAGGATAAGCCTGTTAGTGATGATATTGGCAATAGAGTTGAAGAAAGTCAAAATTCTGGAAGACAAGATAACTCATCCAGGAATGAAACTGTTGTTGATGCTAATGAAAGTTCAAAAATAAGAAATATTTGGAACAAAATGACTAAATGAAAAGCTAGATTTTAGAAGTTTTTTTTGATATTTATATTATATGAGTAAGATTTTAAATAAAATATTCTCTAACGCAGAGCTGTTCCTACCGTTAATCTTTCTGTTGGCTACAGGGTCTGCAATTATTGGAGCATTATTATCTCAATATGTATGGGGATTTAATCCTTGTAATTTATGCATATTCCAAAGAATCCCTTATTACGTAATTATCGCACTTTCTATATTAGCTATATTACTGCGAAGTAAACAAACTAGCCTTATGTTACTTCTTGGGTTTTGTATCATTGCCTTTGTAGCTGAAATAGGGATAGCAGGATTCCATGTAGGTGTTGAACAAAAATGGTGGACTGGTACTGAATCTTGTGGTGGTGGAGATGTGGCATCATCTATAGAGGCATTAAGAGCGCAGATTATGGGAGCGCCTATCTCTAGATGTGATGATCCAAGTTTCTATTTCTTAGGTATTACAATGGCTGCATGGAACTTTATATATTCTATAGGTTTGTTGATATTTACAATATATTCACTGAAGAGAGTTATAAAAAATAGAAAAGCTAGTTCTAAGAATGTTTCATGATATTCGATCTGAGAATTATATTTCTATATGTCACCTAATTTATGTAACTTAATTTTATCCTATACGAAGTAGTTAGTATGAAAACATTTAATAAAAAGAATTTACTAGTCGCAGTAGCTTTGATTGTAACGCTATTAATATCATTTACTATGTATGAAGATACAGTAGCTAAGGAGTCTGATGTGAAGTATGAAGTCCAGAAAACAGATGAAGAATGGAAAGGAATATTAACTAAGCAAGAATATAAAGTTCTACGCAATAAAGGAACTGAAAGAGCTTTCTCTGGTGAATATGTAGATAATAAAAAAGAAGGCATATACACTTGTAAAGCTTGTGGGCATGATCTGTTTAGTTCTGAGCATAAATTTAAATCGGGTACAGGTTGGCCGAGTTTCTATGACTTGGTGAAAAGTGGTAGCGTAAAAGAGATAGAAGATAAATCATTATTTATGACTCGGGTTGAAGTTGTTTGTAGCAAATGTGGTTCTCATCTCGGTCATGTATTTAATGATGGGCCAGCACCTACAAATCTACGCTATTGCATAAATTCTGTTGCTCTTGGCTTTGACGAAAAATAGTCTTTGAGTCAGGATTATATTTATAGTGAAAAAAAGACCCACGATTTGCTGGTTTCATAGTTTTTGGCTAGTTCATTAAACGGTTTTTTCAAGGAATAACAGATAGTTCCGTCATTTACTTACAGGTTTGAAAGTAGAAAACTCATCAACTGGCGTTTTTGCTCTATGTTCGAACTCTCAAATACCTCATATGCACGTGAATAAAGCTCTAGCATAGATTTTACTGTGAGATAGAAGGTTTTATCTGCCTTAGTCTTGCTTTCCAGATAGTTAGTGATTTCATGCTGTCTATCCAATATCCCCTGCATCTTTTTGTTATAGATATTACGTGTAACCTACTTCACTAATTTGTAATTCTATTTTTTGTGCATCTGAAATACGGTGGTTATAACATTCATAATCATCACTGCCCTTAATAGCAAATGCTGCAAATAATATAGGGGCAAATACAATGATTGTAGTTACCTTAATAAGGCTATTGTCTTCGGCTATATAGATGAGTATAGCTGCTACCAGTAATGGTAGTGTTGGTACTAAGAGGTAATAATTCAAGGATAAATATATACATGTTTTTAAAACCCATAGAAGCCATAATACAAATGTGCCCACCAACATAATATTTAGACTTATATTGCGTTCTACTAAACTGCGTATTTTGAAACTAAGTGACAGTAGTAGAATAGCGCAAGCTCCTAGAATATAATAAGGACTAAATTGCAAAGAGTTAAGTGGCAATATTCTTAATGTAATATCAAATAAGACCATAAGAACAATAACTATAGCTAACAAGGTCAGCACCCACCATACAAAAGAAGTCTCCTCCAACAGCTTGCGTATTTTCAAACGAAACAATAAGAAGATAGCTGTATATGCACCTAAAATAGCTAAAAATGGAATTGGAGAATAATTAAGGCGTGTTAAGGCATGTGTGAAGATTGATAAGACCAGAGCCGTAATAGCTACAATAAGCAACGTTGGCATCCATGGTATGATGGATTTATTTAAGAGTTTTTTCATTTATTTTTCTATACCGCCCCTTCCAGCAAATCTATAACCTTTTCGTACCTTCCTTTCTTTTTATTACGTTGCTCTAAAATGTGGCTAACTCCAACTTGTTTGACTGCTTCAAGTATATTGCTAATGGTTGTACGCTCCTTTATTCTTTCATTTATTGCTTCTATTCTTTCATTAGCAATGTCCAGTGCAGTTAATCCTAGCTTGTTTTTAATTTTAGGGTTAGCTCCACTCATGAGAAGTGCCTCTATATTCCCCGTGCTAAGGTCTTTGCTTGCCACCATAAGCGGTGTGTTTCCATTAGCATCTTGTGCATTAATGTCTGCTCCTTCTGCAAGTAGGAGGTCAATTCTTTCTTTTGCAAACTCAGTTTTGTGAACAGATGAGTTAGCAAGTCTATGAAGGGGCGTTCTACCAATTGTATCTTTTTCAGTAACACTTGCTCCATGTTCAACAAGAAATTTGGCTAGGTCTGGACTATACACCTGATGATGCATTGGTGTACGACCGTCATTATCCTTTGCATTTATGTTCGCACCATTCCTTAACAGTACCTCCGCAATTTCTTTCTTATTATGTCCAATATTAAGAGCTTGATGTAAAGAGGTTGTTCCCCAACCTTCTCTGCGAGTATTAACGTCTGCCCCTTTGTCGATTAGAAACTGGATCATTTCAGCACTATACCTATAAGATGCTCCCATGAGAGCAGCATTTAAGCCGTTTTGTGAATGCTTCCTTGTAAGTAAGAGCTTTACTAACTCTATATCGCCAGACCAACCTGCTTGCCCCAGTGCTGCATCAATTTCATCCTCTGAAAAATCTTGAGGAAGCAGATGCTTCACAACTTTCATATTTGCATTCTGTGCCGCCATCTCCAATACCCTACCAATACCCACAATATTTAGCTCATCATCAATAGCTTTAATATTAGAGGTTTTCATGGCTCGCTTTAACCTATTTAAAGCCCAACTCAACTGTTGTTTTGCTTTTTTATCATCTTCTCTTTTTATAACCTCTTTGGTAGCAACAGATTCTAGCGGTTTAAATAGTTTAATTATTCCATCGTTGTTAGTATCTTGTGCCATTTGATATGGAAACTTCTCTCCAATTCTTTTGCTTTGGTCAAACTCTCCTTTTCTGAGTATTAGCTCTAGGATTTCAATATTCTGATTTTTTAAAACAGTTTTAAACGCCCCTGAGCAATGTGTCGCATTTAACCCTTTATCAAAAAGCAACTTCACCATAGCAACATTTTGATTTCTTGATGCGTGTATCAACATTCCACAACTGTTTTGGTGAATCGCTCCGTTATTAAGTAAAGCCTTGGCTATATCAATATTGTTTTTTTCAACGGCTGTTCTAAGTATTCCTGATGGAGTGCCATGCACTGAACTAGGGTTAGCTCCTAACAGCAGCAATAATTTAACTAAAGTTGTTTTTTTAGCGTCAACAGCATCCTTGAGCCATATCTGGCTTTTTTCTGGTGGGGGGCATCCATCAAAAGCCTGACATTTTCCTCCATACTGGTAGAAATATGATTTAACTGAGAAGGGTAGCCCAGACCAAATGGATAGACCTGCAACTATAGCTAAGACTAACAATTTCTTTAACAGCCTTTTCATCCCGACAACGTAACATGTAAATTCTGATCCTGCTACGCTTTAGTGGACTATTTTTTAAGAGAATAACGCATCTTTAGCCTTTTTGATTGGCAAGCTGCTGATTCTTATGCCTGTGCATCTGAAAGTTTACAGACTGTGTATTGAATATAATAATATCTTTGCTATATTTAGTTAGTAATGCATCAATTACCGCCCCCTAGTTTTTATATATAGGGAGTCTTTATAAATTTGTTTTAAATTTTATAACCTTTTAAGCTGCATGTTTTTGTATTCTGTCCTTGAGTCGCAGTTTTTCCTTTTTTAACCTTGATACTTCTTGGTCCGATAAGTGGTGAGAATAGGCGAATTCCAGTTCTTTTTGTAGTGAATCATGTTTGTTTTGAAGAGAATCAAGATGTTGTGAAGACTGCATAGTAGGACTCCTTAATAGTTAAAGATATTTTGAAATTGCTAGCTAAAGAAAATTGAAATTCTTTGCTATTAAAAAAATAATAACATAAAAACAAAAGATATTAAATATTTTTTGAAAAATAATTATTTTCAAAATGGCATGATTATTGCTGTTTACAGAATGTTTATGCACAATATAATTATAAAACTATAGTAACATATAATGTCGGAGGTATAATATATATGCTTCATTTAACTATATATATATGTATAGTAGATTATAAATATATTAATTCTTACGAATATAGTGAAAAAAACTTTATTAGACGAAAAGATAAAACTTGCACTTGATGGAGATGAGAAGTCGTACTCTGATTTCCTAACGGAAGTTTCTATGATTCTTCGGAAATATCTTACTAAAAAGATATTTCAGTCTGACGATCGTGAAGATGTTTTACAGGAGATATTACTGTCTATACATAAAGCACGTCATACATTCGATTGTGAACGACCAGTTAAGCCTTGGGTAATGGCGATTGCAACCTATAGAATTAATGATTATCTCAGAGCGCATTACAAAAAGAAAGAGAATGAAGTTACGGATTTTGACTCCATATCCAATTTTTTTGAACAAGATGTAACCAATAGTGGTGTTGCAAGCGAATTAGAAAGTATAGTTAACACTCTTCCTGAAAAACAAAAGAAGATTGTTTACATGATGAAAATTGAGGGATATTCGGTAAAAGAAGTTGCTGCTGCTATGGGTATGAGTGAATCGGCAATAAAAGTCTCTGCTCATAGGTCATACAAATTATTGAGAAAAAAAATGGAACAGTTGGAATCTGATTATTAAAAAGAACAATTAAATTAGAATATAGAAAATGGTTGAAACAGAAGATTTAATAAAGAAACTATGTAAGGATAAAAAGAAGGTGAAATATGTTTCGCCTAAATCTATCCTATTGAAAGCTATTATTGTTTTCTCTCTGATAATAGTTGCCGTATTACTAACTATATCACGTTCTGATTTGTATGATATCGTATCAATGCCTATGATGCTGGCTGAGTTACTTTTTGCACTTGCTACAGGGTTGCTTTCGGCTGTTGCTGCAAGTTGGCTTTCTACACCGGATGTTAAACAACAAAAATGGGTTATATGGTTGCCATTTATACCATTTACAATGTTATGTATATTGGTTCTGCATAATATAATTATGACCCCTATGGATCTTTTGGCAAATGAAGATTTTGGTGTGCATTGTATTACGATTACATATGCGTTTGCATTTATTCCAGCAATAGCTCTTATAGTGTTATTAAAATTTAATGCAAATACTCATAGTATGTTGTTTAGTGTTATGTCTGTTATGTCTGTTGCGACATTTGGATATTTATGTTCAAGGTTAATTTGCTATAAAGATAATTTAGAGCATCTTTTGATCTGGCATTATATTCCAGTTGTGTTACTTTCAGTCGTGGCAGCAATGATAGGTTCAAAATTATTACGTTGGAAATGATGTTAAAAATTAAAAATAATAAGTTATTTTTTAAATATGTTTTTGCCTTTCTAATTATCCTGCTCTTTCAAATTAATCATATATATTTATATGCGAGTAATGAAAATATAGCTCCTGAGATATCAACAGGAATTAATACTCAGAAATCCGTAACAGCAAAAGACTTCATAGTAGTTTCAGCCAATAAATTTGCTTCAGAAGCTGGATATCAAATAATAGAGAAAGGTGGCAATGCTGTTGATGCAGCAATTGCTGTTCAAATGGTACTTAATATTGTTGAACCGCAAAGTTCTGGAATAGGCGGAGGAGGGTTTCTTCTATATTACGATTCGGAGAAAAAGAGAGTAATTTCCTTTGACGGCAGAGAAACTGCTCCATCTAAAGCGACGGAGAAATTATTTCTTGATGAGAATAATGAGCCTATGTCTTTTATGGAGGCGATAAAGGGTGGTAGATCTGTTGGTACTCCTGGGTTAATAAGAATGCTCCAGATTGCTCATGGAAAATATGGAAAACTTAAGTGGAAGGAATTATTTATTCCAGCAATAAAACTTGCAAAAAATGGGTTTCCTTTGTCGCCTAGGCTTCACAAAATGCTTTCTGAAATAGAGCATCAAAAATCTGATGATGAAATGCAGAAACTTTATTATGGTAAAAATGGTAATCCACTTGATATTGGTACGATTATAAAAAATAATAAATTAGCAAAGGTTTTTACGGAGATAGCTGATAATCCTGATAATTTTTATGAAGGTGAAATTGCAAAAGATATTGTAAGAACGGTAAATAATAATAAATTTTCTAAAGGTTCATTATCACTTGAAGATTTAAAAAATTACAAGGCTTATGAGAAATCATCTATATGTAGATTATATAAAGATAATAAAATTTGTGGAATGACGACTCCAAGCTCCGGCGGTATAACCATATTGCAAATAATGGGTATATTAAATAATTTTAAAATTAATGACCTTCAATTTCCTTCAGTTAAGGCAATTTCAGTAATATCAGAGGCAAGTAGATTAGCATTTGCAGATCGAAATAAATATATTGCGGATTCTCTTTTTACATCAGTACCGACTGATCGCATGCTTGACCCTTCATATTTAGAGAAAAGAGCAGATCTCATTAGAGAAAATCTTATAAAAGATGATAGTATAATACCATCAGTGGAAGCTGGAGAGATATCAACAGACTATAATCTATACTCAATGTTGGATGATTTTGAAAGACCATCTACGACGCATATAAGTATTATCGATAAAAAAGGAAATGCAGTATCTATGACGTCTAGTATAGAATATGCATTTGGCTCAGGAACTATGGTTAATGGTTTTCTTCTAAATAATCAACTATCTGATTTTTCATTTGTTCCTGAAAAAGATAACATGAAAATTGCCAATCGAGTAGAAGCAAATAAAAGACCACGTAGCTCAATGAGTCCTACAATAATTCTCGATAAAAATGATAATCTTAAGATGGTTGTAGGTTCTCCCGGTGGCTCTAGGATAATTGGTTATGTTATGCAGACAATTATCGCAGTTCTGGATTGGAAATATGATATTCAAAAAGCTATCAACATGCCGCATATTATTTCAAAATCAAGAAATATCGTAGAGTTAGAAAAAGGATATGATTTAGATAAATATGCTGATGAATTAAATAAATTAGGTTATAAAACTGTAGTTAGAGATCTAAATAGTGGTCTACATGCTATTTATGTTAATGAAAATGGTACTCTAACAGGAGCTGCTGACCCAAGAAGAGAAGGTTATGCAATAGGTAAATAATTTATTAGTGAGTGATTAATGCAAAATAGTTCTACAGTTTTTTCTGTTATGCAAACAGGGTCATATTTGTTTGCTTATGTGATCGGCTTCATAATAATATCAATAGTTATTCTATATACTATTGATGTTACTCAGACTAAAAGCACACTGCGTAGAAATTATCCAGTTATTGCAAGATTCAGATATTTCTTCGAACATTTAGGTACTTTCTTCAGGCAATATTTCTTTGCTATGGATCGTGAAGAAATGCCTTTCAATAGAGCAGAAAGATCGTGGATATATCAAACAAGTAAGAAGCAATCAAATAATGTTTCATTTGGATCAACAAAGGATTTAAGAGTTCCAGGAGTTGTATATTTTGTCAATTGTATGTTTCCTGAACTTGGTCATAAAGAAGGTCATAAAGATAACAGCAAAAAAGAAGATGAAATAACTCCAGTTATTATAGGTGAAAATAGTAAGAATCCTTACAGTGCAAAATCAATCATTAATATTTCAGCTATGAGTTTTGGAGCGCTTTCTGCACCCGCAGTTACAGCTCTTTCTATAGGAGCAAAGAAATCAGGATGTTGGCTTAACACAGGTGAGGGAGGACTTTCTCCATATCATTTAGAAGGTGGAGCAGATATTATATTCCAGATTGGAACTGCTAAATTTGGTGTAAGGGATAAAGAAGGAAATATTTCTGAAGAAAAATTAAAAGAAATAGCTTCAAATGAACAAGTAAAAATGTTTGAAATTAAATTAAGCCAAGGAGCAAAACCAGGTAAAGGGGGCATTCTCCCAGGAGCAAAAGTAACTGAGGAAATATCAAAGATTAGAGGTATAGAAGCTGGTAAAGATGCTATAAGTCCAAATAGATTCCCTGAAGCATCAAATATATCGGAACTATTGGATTTCGTTAACTACATTCGGGATATCACCGAAAAGCCTACAGGATTTAAAACAGTTATTGGGCAAATAGAATGGCTAGATGAATTTTGTAATGAAGTAAAGACTAGAGGAATTGATTCAGCTCCGGATTTTATCACAATTGATAGCGGTACGGGGGGAACTGGGGCAGCTCCTATGAGTCTTATAGACAATATGGGTATGCCTATTAGAGAAAGCCTTCCTATAGTTATTGATAAACTAACTGAGGCTGGTTTAAGGGATAGAATTAAAATAATTGCAAGTGGAAAGTTAGTTAGTCCGTCAGAGATATCATGGGCGCTTTGTATCGGAACTGACTTTATAAATTCTGCAAGAGGGTTCATGTTCGCTCTTGGATGTATTCAGGCTATGAAATGCGGAAGTAATACTTGCCCAACAGGAATAACTACACATGATAAAAAGCTACAAAAAGGGCTGGATGTAGAGAATAAATCTACAAGAGTATATAATTATGTTAATGGAGTTCATAAAGAAATTTCTATAATTGCTCATTCATGCGGAGTTTCTGAAGCCAGAGAAATGAAAAGAAGACATGCGCGTATGGTGCTTGATAGAAGTGGTAATTCACAATCTCTTGCAGAACTATATCCTGATAAAGAAATAATTGGTAAATAGAGTAATAATATTTCTATGAGTGAAAAAGATACATCACTGCAAAGTTTGGCTAAAAATAATCCTTTAACTAGTTTCTGGATTAATAGCTCAATTATATTAGCTGCATCCCTTTTTATTTTTGGTATTTTTAGTCCATTAATGACTGTTACTAAATTCTATATTTTTGATGATGAAATATCAATAATTTCAGGTTTAGGAACAATGTTTGAGAAGGGAGAATATTTATTATTTTTTGTAATTGGTATATTTAGTATAATAATCCCTATCATAAAACTTATACTTTTAAGTGTAATATGGAATAGTTCTTTTCCAAAAGGAGAGAGCTGGCAGAAGAATCTACACAGAATGTCAAAATATGGTAAATGGTCTATGTTGGATGTTTTTGTAGTTTCAGTTTTCTTCGTCGCTATCAAGTTAGGGATGGTGATGCAGGTTGAGTTGCATATGGGGCTTTACTCCTTTTGCGCTTCTATCATCATGTCTATGATAATAACCACAAGGATTATATATTCAGTTAGCTATGAAGAGAATATAAAACAAGTTGATAACTAACTGAAAAAACTATATATTTATATTATTCAATTTTCTGGTTGATCTTTTATTTACCATTTCTTAATTTATAGGGTATATTATACACCAGTTTATATTTTTATTTTTGAGGAACATCTATGCCGGAAAATGAATCGGTTGATATAAATAAAAAGATTATATTAGCAAAAGAAGTTTCAGAGGCTGAACTTAATGAGCTAGTAAAGAATATTAAAACTGCAATTACAGCACTTCCTGAAATAGCAATAAGTAGCGATAAAGACGTTCTACTAAATGCTATTACTGATTCCAATGATGAAGAGGTAATGAATAAGAAAGACCGTAAGCGTCTTCGTAGAAAAATTAGAAGTGCTGATGAAGAAGTATATATGGTACTTATCTCGAATGGTTTCCATAGCAAAGAAAATAAAGAGGAAATAAATATAATCTGGACGCAATTATTTGTTGATTCATATAATGCGGTTATTGAAGGGTTACGAGGTGAAGGGATATTAACAAATGTTGCTAATGTAGAAAATACTGAAGTAATAGAAGAAACAATTAAAGATCTAACTCCCGAACCAATTCCAGAACCAGTTATAGACCCTATTCCAGAGGCAATAGCCGAACCAACTCCAGTTGTTGAAGAAGCGTTTAAAGTTCAAGAGGAAGTTCCAGAAGTGGTTGTTACACAGGAGGTAATAAAAAATCCAGAACCAGTAACAATTCCTGAGCCAGAAATAATTCCTGAGGTAGAAGTAAAAGTAGAGCCTACTCCAGAGGTAATAGCTGAACCAACTCCAGAAGCTAAGCCGATAGTTGAAGAAACTCCAGTTGCAGTTGAGCTGGTAGAAGTTGAAGCGGCGGTATCTACAGAGCCACAAACAGTAGTTCCAGAAATAGTAGAAGAAGTAGCTTCACCAGTAAAAGAGCCAGTTCAGGGGTCAGTTCAGGAGCCAGTTCAGGAAATAGTAACAGATATTCAAAAAGAAGCAGTAAGTGAATCTGTCGATAATGCTCGTAAGATTAGTCTTGATGAACAAATAGAAGCGCAATTAAACCAAACGATTGAACAGACTATAGATGCTCAACTGGATTCATATCTAGATGAAGAAAAGTCTTCCGTTTATATAGAGTCGAACAATGATTCAGGAAGCTATGATTCATATAATGATGATTTATTAAAAAATAAATGTGTAGAAGCTGAGGAATTAGCTGAAAGTGAATCGGTTCAAGAAAATAATGTAGCAGTAGATACTACCGTTAGTGAAGAGCCTGAAATAGCTGAAGAGAAACCAGCTAAAAAGAAATTCGCTTTTGGTAAAGGTAAAAAGAAAGCTGAAGCTGCAGAAGAAAATGAAGCCGATGATGAAGAAGTTGCTGTAGCTGAAGAAGAGCCTGAAATAGCTGAAGAGAAACCAGCTAAAAAGAAATTCGCTTTTGGTAAAGGTAAAAAGAAAGCTGAAGCTGCAGAAGAAAATGAAGCCGATGATGAAGAAGTTGCTGTAG